>Ga0075154_10001926_pt1 | contig 14059 bp, 5 predicted proteins | sample JI71714BDNA_FD_70965 | JGI IMG/M metagenome (GOLD analysis project Ga0075154, IMG submission 70965) | Wastewater effluent complex algal communities from Wisconsin, to seasonally profile nutrient transformation and Carbon sequestration -... | ecosystem: Engineered > WWTP > Effluent > Algae... | reverse complement strand
TTTTAAAAGGAGGCTTGATGTTACAAATATAATCCTCGGCAATCTTCAAATTTTCATCAAATCTAGACTGCTGAAGTGCACTTCCCTGTCGGCGAACGTGGTCTCATCCTACGGTAGCTTTGGTACAAAAGCATTGGTGGATTCTGACTAAGTGCACGTTGTGACATATGGGGCGTTTTTCGAGTTTATAAATTTATTTTTGTGACATATCCGGTGTAAATGATATATCCGGCGAAAAAAATTCTTTTTGTGCTATATTGGGCGTTGTAATTACTAAATTGATATTATTATACTCAATGAAGCCCATGCTTTGCTTTTGCTATTTTATGCTTCGCAAGTTAATGACGTGTGCAAAAAAATGAAGAATAATGTCCAATTTGTGACATGTCTTACGGTCGTTCGCAATCAAGAGAACACACTTCGCCGATTGAAGTTGAATTATCCATTCGTGGTACATACTAATTTCAGCGGAAGGAAGACAAAATGGTTATAGGTGCGTTGTTGTGTAACAACTCTACAAAAGACAAATTTTATTGCTTAAACAAAACAAAATCATTCACTATGATACATGTTTATTAAATATTCCTTGAAGCTATGCACAAGATGGGAATTCAATCAATATAAAATATTTTTCGTTCACGTATTTCGATTCGATGTTTCACCAGATCTAATTTCAGATTTCATCAATATAAGAGCAAGATGAACATCTAAAAAATAATTTGCAGGTGAACGCAAATTTTCGTCATTCCCGAAACTTCTCATTATACCCTGAAATTAAGCACAGGTAAAGAAGACTTATGACTTGTTTCTTTTTTTCACTGCTTGATCTACTACATTCTTTCATTCTTCCCAACACCAGTGCCCTTGAATCTATGTGTAAACTGTAATACATAAAATCAAGAAGACCCTTCGAGACAACTCTTTCTGTGTTAGGTCGCCGAATGTCTTGTTGATACATAATTTGAATCCTTATTTGTCCTTAATGGTCGGGATTGTGACCACTTGTGATAGGACGAATATAGATGCACATGATGTAGGCCACTCTAGCTTAGCTATGTAGAATTGGCTTATGCTTGTGTTTAAGGCCTTTCAAAATCAATCGGTTCTTAAAAACTAAATCTCCCTAACCCTAAATTTTACTCACTTATTTTCGATCTCATAAATTATCCAAAATAGCAATACAATGACTTTTTCAAGCATGTCAAGACACATGCCTTTCATCCTACAACATGATGATGAGGACCTTCACTTTGTGAGAAAAATTGCAAATGTAAAAAATGAACATGGTAGAAGTCCTCGCTTGCTATGTCTTCATGGAAAGGGAGGCAATATAGAAATTAGTAAATTACAGATCTCTCGGCTAGCACTTGATAGGTATTTTGATGTCACTTTCTTGGAAGGACCATTCCCGCACTTTGAAGCCCAGGAAATTCAACCTGGAAGTGAATACACTAAACTTTATTCTTGGACCAACAAGAGCGAGATCGATTCAGGAGCCACTTCAGTCAACGAAATTGAAAGTCTTATCAAAAGTTTGGTCATGGTTCTTCGCCATGTAGAGAAATTTGGTCCTTACGAAGCTTGTTATGCATTCAGTCAGGGTGCTACCATTGCTTCAATTCTTAGCTCAGAAGACCTTTGTGCCAAGATAAAGAGTCTGAGTAAGTTGGAGTCTACCTTAAGAACTCCATGGAACTTCGTGTTTCTTGGATGGGCAGCAAATAATCCGATTACAAAAAAAATGTTTGAATTTTTTTACCATGGAGAGGACTGTTCATACAGGATCAACACCACCATTGTAAAAATCAACATTCCAAGCATTCATTACATAGGAATTGCAGATCATTTGAAATGTCAGTCTGAGGAGATCGCGTGCATGTATGATGCCAAACAGTCTATGACTCTTTATTTTAATGCGGCGCATGAAGTCAAATTCGAAGAAAGCCCCGAACATGAAAGCCAAATCCTTGATGCATTTAATTGGTTTAAAGCGAAAGCCTTATTGGATGAAAAAATTATCACACAAAGTAGCCGCTTGGTTCAAATGAATGTAGAGATCCAACAAATCGCCGGGTGCATGAGCGCAGTAGGATCACATGGACAGTATGTACTTGTCGACAATCGAATCAATCCTTCTACATTGAATTTTATGTCCATGTTACAAGTGGCAAGACCTGACGCAACGATAATTATTAACTCAGACAAATCTGCACATTTGACATATGGAGAAGTAATTGACTTTATGAAAACACAAGGAAATTTGCGCCGTGTTGGTGTGCAATCCAAGGATAGGGTTGCGTATGTTTCGCCACCCGGCGCCTTGAGTGCAGTGGCATTCCTGACCATTACAGCACAATGTACATCTGTCCCTTTAGATCCAACCTACACGACGCAAGAATTTAAACTTGCGTTTGAACAGATCAAACCTAAGTTTGTTATTGTTTTTACTGGAGTGGAAGAAAAAATGGTGACTCAAGCAGCTAATTTGTGTAAATTGACTGTTATTAGAGCTGAATATCTGGCAGGTACTTGTGGGTTATTTAAGTTTGAGACAGATCATTACGATTCGGAAGAAATTCTGACCTGTGCAGATTTGGAAGAAGAGCCCAATCGTGATGCTATAATTCTGAGAACTAGCGGAACAACAAGTACTCCTAAGCTTGTTCCATTAAAAATGCATGCACTTGTGACTAATGCTTATGCTATAGCAAACAGTCTTGGACTTAAAGCAAGCGACGTATCTCTCAACGCTATGCCGCTTTTTCACATTGGTGGGATCGCAGCGAATCTCTTAGCATCTATTGCAGCAGGTGGATCTGTAATCATGATGCCAACCTTTGATGTGCAAGAATTCTACAATTTATTTACAGAGAATATTGAGGCCCCTCGTCATGCTTGTCAGTCTATCAAGCCAACATGGTACAGTGCAGTTCCTACCATGCATGCTGCAATTGTCTCTTTCGTCAAGTCCCAATTGGATATTGATGGTATAGTGGAATTCAAACATTCTCTGAGGTTTATTCGTACAGGTGCGGCTTATATGTCGCAAGATCTTGCAGAGGAAATACAGGAGGTATTCAGGTGTCCTGTCGTGCCCACTTACTCAATGACAGAACTTATGCCTATTTCTCAACCGCCAACTCATTTTCGTCTTGTAAATGAAAAGCCAAATAGTGTTGGTAAGCCTCTTGTAGCCTCTTTAGCTATTGTTGGAGAAAATTTGGTGCCGCTAGAGTATGAAGGAAAAGATGGAATCTCGCAAATTGGAGAAATATGCATTTCTGGACCTTCTCTCTTTGAACAATATGAGTCAAATCCAGAAGCCAACGCCAACTCGTTCTTTTTGTTTGCGGGCAAGAGATGGTTTCGTACTGGTGATCTTGGACGCGTCGACAGAGAGGGATTCCTCTTTGTTACAGGGCGAATGAAGGATATGATCAAACGAGGAGGGGAGCAAATTTCTCCCTTGGAAGTCGAAGAAGCCTTGGATACTCATCCAGTTGTGAAGAAAAGTATAGTTTTTCCTGTACCTGACGCATTGTGGGGTGAGCGCGTAGCAGCAGCAATAGTTTTGGAAGATGAGTTTGCGAAAAATGGAATTTATGAAGAGCTTCAGATAAAAAAAGAACTAAAGAAGTACTTCAGTGACGTTAATTCACTTGTCCACCCTAAGTTTCCGGAAGAAATTGCGTTTGTTTCTATGGACCAAATCCCTAAAACAAAGAGTGGAAAATATATTCGCAATGGACTTTCTGATTTGCTCGGTATAACAGAGAGAGTTTTGAAAGAAAAGAATGCCAAAAAGCCTCAAGTAAAAATTCATGAGGCAGTTGTTGGTTTGCGATTCGTCCTCGCCCTTGCTGTTTGTTGGGTTCATATAGGCAGCTCTAACGCTGGCACTTGGAATCAAGTTAATTATTCTTATGATTCCTTCAGCTGGACCAATTCGAGGGGCTGGTGCATTCATACACCATTATTCTTCATGCTTGGTGGATTTCTGCTAGCGAGCGGGACGGGTGCAGAACTAAAGGGACAAAAGGATTTTCGAAAGTTTTATTGCATGAGAATCCTTTCCCTACATCCGATGTATCTGCTTTCAATCTTAGTCTGTACGATAAATTTTTGTTTGCGGTGTAGACCTTCGAATTACATCAACACATTCTTGATTGATAGAACACCACTACCTGGGGAATACTTTGTGTGCCAGGCAACTCCTTTGGAAATGTCATATGGGGGGACTTTGACAACATCGATCATTACCTTCGTCTTTGCACTTCAGGCATGGCCAACCGTCATACCAACATCATGGTTTTTGTCGGCTTATTCGTGGTTTTCATCCGTCTTTTATTTTTGCATAGCGCTCTTTCCATTTTTTCATGGTGCATTCTTTAAAAGGAGATCTGATGTAAAGGCTTTGTGGAAGTTGACATTAGTTTGGGTCTTAATTGACATTGTTTACATGGGAATAGCTTCTGCCTACTTCGGAATAGAAGATGAATCTACCAAGAACTTCGTCTTTGCAGGAATGTATTTGTTCCCTCCGGGCTGGCTACCTAGTTTCGTTCTTGGAATTGCTTTTTTCTTCTTGTTTCAGCACTACTCTAATGAAAAGAGTCTATTCGGAAACAAGCGTTTTTGGGCAGTGCTAAACGATACTGTTAGCGTCGTGTTTCTGACATTTTGGCTTTTTTATGGACTTTCAGATAAGTCTTTGCCATGGTTCGTCCGCGGTTTTTTGAACACTCGTCAATGGTACGCGTATGTGTCGCGCTTACTCATTCCATTCACCTCCTTTTGGGTTTGGGGGCTAGCAAACGGTGGTGGTGTAACGGCTCACCTATTTTCACGGAGAGTTATGGTTGAATACCTTGCACCTGCGTCTTATAACATGTTTCTATTTCATCAACCAATAAGCGAATGGTACTTCCTGGTAACACGTGGTGTTTGGTGGAGTTACCCCAAACAGTTCTACTGGGTTAGTCCACTCCCAACACCAATCTACTTGTGGGAGTTCCCTATGGTGATTTTCTTTGTTACTATTGTTTCAATATTCATGGAAAGATATGTGAATAGTTTATTGACAGGCGCATGTGCGAATTTTTGCGCTTGGTTATCTAAAGCAGTTTTCTGTGGAAGCAAAAAGAATGAAAAAACAGGCAATTATGCGCTTCAATCAGAGCTTGAACTAGTGCAAAATGTGGTCAAGAGCTTAACCAAGTTTGAAGTTGACCAAAATACCAATCTAAACGATGCAGGAATCAACAGCATGATGAGCGCGATTCTTGTTAACAAGCTCAATCAAAGATTGCCACGTATTGAACGAAGATTAACTTCAGCCGATCTTAGAGGAATGGAAACCGTTGGTGATGTAGCCGAAGTAATCAGGGCAAGAAGAAGCCTTGGATTTTCGGGCAATTCAACATCCAGCACCGAGAGCGAAAATGATATTGCTTGTGTGGTTCTTGATGTTTGATACTTTCTCTTATAATCTTATACTCAATAGAATGCCGACGAATTTGTCTAGTTAACATCTTGGCTTTTTAATTTGGGGCATCCGAACGATTCCAACTGCTTTTGCTAGATGGCTGCCGTTCTGGCCGAAAATCCAAATGGTTGATCACAATGCACAATCTTGGTAATAGTTCGATAATGAATTGTCAGATCCTCGTCCGATATGTCCCAAAAGTGTTCTTGTACTTCACCTATGGTCATATTATCTTGTAGAGTTATAGGTTTGCTTTCTAAGTAGGCGATCAACTGGGATAGTTTGGATGTACGGGCGTGAACGAGTGATAAAAGAAATCGTTAGATGTTTGACGCCATAATAACGTTTTCACATTAAAAATTTGAATCTAACCTGAAAGTTGTCTGAAGTACCATGTGAAAGTTTGCGACTCAAAAAGACTTTCAGGATTCTAATATTCACAATTGAATTTGTTCTTAAAAACTCTTTGTCTAAACGAGCGACCGCTCGCTCTTGTGGATCTCTTCGAAGGATGAAGCCAACTAGTTGTGAAATCTTGTGAAGAATAAAACAATTATAAGTGGAAAATTTGATGAAATAGAAAATCATTTCGACTAACAAGAATTCTGACCTCAAGATTTGCGATGCTCGTGGGCGGAAGGCGTGGAACCATTGGTTGCGCAATCGAACCACACGCGATGTTTTCTTTTCTCAGACTTCCAACTGCAGCTGATGAAGGGTCAGCACGTACCAGGGCATTATTCTTTTTCCGCTGTTACAAAGAAGCATAATACATTAGAACGATAGTAGATAGTATACCAACATGGAAGACTAAGGGTAAAATAAATGAATGAGACAAGGCAACTTACGCGTTGAGTGGCTTGTTGTAAGATGGCGCGACGCCGGCTTTCGCTATAGGCGTTGTTCATATTTCTGCTCTTGTTCAAAAGCTCGATTTCCTTTTCTTGTCGAAGCTCTAATTCTTGAAGGTTGCCAAAAATAGTTTGAATCAGACTGTCGAAATTTGGGTCTGGACGAAGGGATCGACGACTAGGGATGTGAACTCGACAAGACGGGCATTCTCTCTTGCCCAATCTCAAACATTTTTCAATGCATTCTGCACAAAATCTATGCAAGCACACCATCACAATACTCGCCCGCTTGACGTACCCCAAACAAACGGGACAGTGGAATTCTGCATTCAATGATTTGAGTGGAATGGAAATCCGAACATTGATATCTTGCACGACTGTTCGTGGTGGACGCTCAAAGTCATACCAGCGCAAGCCGACATTATCCAACCATAGTGGTTTTTCTTCTGTTTGGCCTTCACTCAATACTTGTGATATTCTGTTGAAATGAATGCCTTCTTGCGCTAAAAAGTGGAATACATGCTTTGAGACGGAAGTTGATGGTGTTATGGACTCTAAGTGGGATGTCGTAAGATTGTTGACTGTGAGGCCCTTTTGTTTGATTTTTTTTGCTCCGTCGGATGGTTTTTTCTTTGCAGGTTTCCGCTTGTTTTTATTAACTTGGAGTTCGCTTTGGATTTCCAATTTACGTTCCGATAATGATTTTCTTTCCGTAGGAACTATCGCTTTATCCCCAGTTTCGCTCGACATCATCTCCTTGGATTTATCGTTTTTATCGTCTAAAACTTGTTGGGTTTTGGGATCCTTCTTCTTGTCGCGGCATGTATCTTTGGAGCCATGCACGATACTTGCTTCGTTCAAAACACTCTGATTGTCTGCATCTGGTATTCCAGATATTCCATTTTTACTCAATTTTCCGAGGTCTATTTCAGTTCCCTCCCCAGATTCAACTTCTGTTTCTGTTGACGCTTCAGAAGACATTCTCAAAGTTTTCCAACAAGTTGGGCAGGAGTATTACATGCGCTTGAAACATTTATTTGTGCTACACAGTTTTATAGTTATTGAACGTACCGCACGAAGTTTTATCTGCTTTAATGAACGCAGCTCAGCTATGCCTCAAGTTTAAATTATTGAACGTACCGCACGAAGTTTTCTCTGCTTAATGAACTCAGCTCAGCTCAAATGCATTTTATATAACACAAATATTTTCTCAACTTGAATACACATTCATGATGATAACTGAGATCGAGATTTTTAATGTTTGGAAGATTAAGAAGCTGAGCCTGTCTAATTTCATAGAATTTATGTAGAAAGGGACCCTATTCTTTTGAACAGATAATAAATGGAACTAACCAGGAATTACCTAATAGCAAGACCAATCCTAACAATTCTGTGAAAGTAGAGTTGTACCTAAGAGATTCCCGATTGGATGCATGTCAAGAATGATCGAAATGGACAAATGAGGCATGAATTATAACACAACACTTTTGTCTTAAAATTTCAAATACATTTATGTTTCATCAGTCCAACTTGACATTCTACATTCTATGCCATGAGAGAACTACCATGAATTTGCGACTCCTGCACTCAACGTTGGTAAAAGTTGAAACTTGCAAGATGAGGATGCAACAGAAAACAATTCATTCGTGAGCCACTTGTGCACGATCAAATTGAATTTCTAAAAACAACACCGCAGTTGCATGGGAGTCGCTATTAACACGACTAATTTACTTCAAATATATTGTGGGAAATTTTTCTTCAGATATGAAAACGACCTCTTTTCAACAATTTAATTTATATGGGACTAATAAAGTTCAAGGTTCTAAAGGCGCGTACTCTACACGCGTACTATACACTTTTATAGTTCTCAATGCCATGCAGCGTGTTCTCGTTGCGTCTCTTTCCCACGCTTAACATGGCGATTAAAGTGTTCGGATAAATGTTTCTAATACAGTCTCCATCATATTTTTCAATTATACAACATTCAATTTTTCTCGGCAAGTGATTGGGATATTATTTTACTATATCAGGTTATCTTTACTTGAGCAGGTGATCAAGTCATCTTTACTTGAGCAGGTGATAAGGTCATCTTTACACCATCAACATTGACAAAGTCAAGCTGCAGGCTCCCCATTGTAGTTTGAAAGAGGATGACACTGCGCTCGCCAACGATCCAAGCAAAGACCCGCTCCATGTCCACGCTTGTATGCAGCAGTAAAGAAGAGCATATTCAACACCAACAATCACATCTTCACGCAGACTTGGACATACAATCGTCTTTGGAGGATGATTCTCTCCCATCTACGCCTCGTGCAGCTGCACATTACCGCGGCGGTACTTTTCGAACGTTGAGTAATCCACAATGTGGAGTGAGCGCCAAAGTTCTGCAGAATCAAGACAGTAAGCATTCCACACCAGGGTGTAGTTTTCATTCAGAATTCAGTCCTGCCAAACCTATAACATCCCACAATTCGCATGCTTCTCCACGAGCATCTAACTTTCGAGCCTCTCCTCTTCAGCAACGGCCTCGGTTCACTCTGTCATCTCTTTTGGCTGCTTCAGTAAAAGGACGAAGAATTTTGAATCACCATCCTCCTGCTAAGAATAATCTCAGGGGCTTTCGACTCAAACACCTTTTGGTTCTGTGTTTTGTTTTATTCATTTTCGCTTTATCGGCAGTTCCCTTTATCGGATTGCATTTTGTTTGGATGGTCCGACATGACTCACAAGATATAGCACCTCATTTAATTCAAGCGAGTGTTGTTCCCGAGAAAATGGAGCTTGAAAAACAGATCACTTTTTCTTCAAATCAGCAAAGCTTGGACGGACACCAAAGAAAAAAGATTAACAGAGCTGTATTGGAAGGAGCGGTCGATCCATTTATATCCGGAGAAGAACAGGATGAAGCAGCCAGAAGCGATTCAGGGGCCATACACCAGACACAGGTGGTCGCTGAGCTTGATACTTCACTTCCATTTATTCATATTCTTAATACACGATTTATGCAACATCAGGGTAACTTGACACATTTGGCCGAAGCACGATTGGAGCTCTTTAAAACTTTTTGTTTGCCGACAATTGTTCAACAAACTATTCAACTCGAAGCCGATCAAAGGTACAGAAATAACGTACCCTTGAAACAAGTGACGTCCTATCCTTATCTTTGGATCATCAAAACGGATCCAAACTTGGATTATGACATTCGACAAAAACTCATTGAACTTTTGAAACCACATCCAAACTTTTTCTTAATAGGCTCAAACAACAACTTCGCAGCCTCTTATGGCACTGGGATCGAACCGGGATCTTGGAGAGGTGGTCATGCAGGAGTAGATGCTCTCAACGCCACGAACATTATGTATACAGGTGTTCGCGAAATGATTGAGATAGCCCATGATTTGCGCAACAGCAAAATTACAGTTGAAACACGAGTCGATGCAGATGATGGGTTGCCTCTGGATTACTTGGAAGCTGTTCAAAGACGTGCTGTACGGTATTTGAGCACTAGAGAGGATCAACACTACCATACTCTCCAGACTGCTCCCAGATTTCAACCAAACGTCCAGCCAGATATTGGAGCAGACGATGACGATCATGTGACGAATCCAGACAAACTCGAGGAAATATTGCACAAATATCAAGACTCAATTAAAGCCAAATGGATGTTTTGGTGTATTCCACATTCCATAAGTTGGCACCCTACAGTTCTTGAAGATGGGTTTTCGCCCCACAGCGAGGTACTAGCTAACGATTCTGGTCGATTAGTTCTTGACACAAATAAAGGCCATCGGATTTGTATGACTCCAGGATTGACCGTGGGGATGTCAGTTGGTACTAACGACACTAAGGTCCCAGTCGAATCTCACTATGATATTTTGCATTTGTTCGAGCGGCATCAATTCAAATCAAATTACAATTGCGGGATTTCCCAATCTGCGAAACCTTGTGTCGATGTCTTGGAACATAAACGAGCCATCAGGTCTCGAACACCTACATCGGCAGGTCTGAAGGGCGTGGGCATTGAACGAAAGGAGAAAAATGAAACAGATATACAGATGCAGTGGGACTATATAGGTGCAGTATTTGGTATTCCAAGGCAGACCGCGACTGCTACCAACTTTTATCTCAAGGAGCATTTGGTTGGTATTCTGGAGGATAACTTGCGCGGACAGTGCACTTACGGACATAGTTGGTAAGTTTGTTAATTCAGATTCATTGCATTTGTTTAACGTATGTAAGCTAACTATTATTTTACATGAAAGCAAGGACAAGGCTCGAATACATCTAGAACAAATGATTCTAGCTGCTAAATCAAACGATCCCATGTACCACGAAGAAGTCGCTCATCTGTTACAACATCATAGCGCATAGACTTTTTTGAACTAGACATTGAACACGAGCCAAATATAATAATAGTCTTTAGCTAGAATTACTTTCTTTATAAGTCATTTGCTCTATGAAACAAACAGAACGTCGCCAAACACTTGAACAGCCGGCAGAGGTTCTTTAGAGGGAAAAATTGACGTTTGCCTAGAGCACTTCATTCTATTCTTTCAGTCTCAGCACCTTAACATGAAATGAAAGCATCGGATTCATCACTTCATCAATTGCATGGTTTTTTTGTAATTTTGGACCAAATCAAAAAGGGTTCTAACAAATGGAAAAACATAAAGCTGAAATAGACAGTTCCACTATGAATAAAATGTCTACTTTATAGACATTTGAATAAATTACGTTCTTTTGGCGGTGTATTTTTGGATATTTATTTGGTCTCAAGATGCTTTTTGGTGGTATTAGCCGGTGGTTTGAAAACCTCATATTTCTGTTGAAGCTTCTCTTTTTTTAAGTATACTAGCGGCTTTCTTGGCAGTTGGTCAACAGCTGCTTGGCCTCCAACAAGCCTGATCATTTCAATCAAAGTTTCTTTTGTATCTTTTTTACATGAGTGACCAGTCGTACATTGACCGAAGAAGTTATCCTGAAGTATTTTGACCAAGTTCTGTTGCATTAAAAGATTTGTTTCGTAAACTTTATCTTTTGTAATACCGAAGACTTCGTGAACGTAGTTCCATTGCTTCTCCACCAAGTCTTCTGAAACGCCTCTGCCTTCGAGCTTCAAGTTTTTCATGCCCGCACTTGTAGGAGTTCTACTTCTAATTGGCCTCATGTCAACCATATGTAGACATTCTCGAACATCATTGAGACCGCAGCCAAAGTCCAACCTTTGAATAATACGCAACAACTCAAAATGTCCAATATGGGGCATATCGTCATACGAGATACCAACTGCTAGTCCAGTTGAAAGTCCGGGCGTTAGGCAAATTGGTTGCCCTCCAAAGCCTATTGCATCAATCGTATATCGTCCAGGATCTCGCTGCTCTATAATTGAATCTACACTCGCCTCTTTCAAACCCTTGTACATTGCAGTTGGGTACCAATTGATGCTCTCGGTAGCACACCAATATAACCATTTGGCATGTTTCGCTGTCTGTTTTTCTGGCGGTTGGTTGATAGCCCAAACCGTTAGAGCATCCTCAGAGAGCACAGGGGGTTCTGGTGATAGTTTCATCAAGGCCGTGTTGCCCATGGCTTCTAGGTATTGGAATGGCAATCCGTCATCTGCATCAAGACGAGTCTCAACAACGATTTTGGTCTCGCGAGCCCAATGCGCATACTTCAGTAGAGGAAGCGAGCCAGTGTAAAGGGTGGAGATAGAAGAGTCAAAGAGCGCGGCACCCGCTTCGCCGCCTCGCCATGATCCTGGCCGAACACCGACACCATAGTTAATATTGCTTCCTATCAAGAAGAAGTTGGGATGTGGCTTGAAAAGGTCTATCAAGCGATTTAGTGAGTGTTGATCGAGGTCAGGATCCACCTTGAACAACCAGAGAAAGCGATACATTTTCAGCTCATCAACAGAGGGCGGGTCTTCGATGGAGAGTTTGCTTCGTGGATTGGGTTGAATGGTCTGTCCCGCCATACCTGGAAAGCAAAAAGTCTCAAACAATGCGAGTCTAGCGGTGGCTAGATTGATCAATTCGGCCTGATCCTGCATAAATCTGGTGTTCACAATTTGGATCAGGGGCAGATCCAGATCGACCAAAGAAACATCGTCAGCAAACTCTAGAGCACTTGGTGAGGTCTTGATTGAAAGATCTGCTTTAGTGGATGGTGCCTCTTTCGAGGTATAACTGGCTACATAATCTTCGCCCTGTGAAGGCATACGGGAGGCGTCGACTTGGGACTGAGCAACGGTGCGCAGGGGTGTCCGCGTGGTATCGGAGGAAGGCACTGCACCAACATTAGTAACATTCTTGGTGCTTTGATAAGTGGACTTTAGGCGAGAGAGTGATCTGATGTGTTTTGGAAGCATTGAATTTTCTTGAAGAATATGCGAGTAATGTACGAGGGATAGCATGTAGGGTAAAGTGGCCAAGCATACTAGCAGGAGCAGGATTAGTTGCACTGAGATGACTCTATATATGAGATTGTTCCTGTTACTGCTTTGTTGTCGCGTTGAGCTGGGATTGAGAAAGAGCCTTTTCCTCTGATGAGATGGCAAAGGAGTAGAGCCCGGAGTGTTGAAATAACGCCCCAACTTTTGTCTGGCGGATAAACTCTTGCTCTTGGTTGAAAGAGCATTCCTAGTTGGCGTTTCACTGGAGGAGTATCCACTTGTCCGAGAATCGGGCGACGTGTTGAATAATGGAGTATTTGGTGCCGTTAAATTTGTCATGTGTGCGGGGAGCGTCGAGCTGTTACCCGTCATGGAATTTTCCCCAACTTGCCTAGGTGGCATCTTAGATTGTTCAAATCGGAAATTAGATATTATAATCACTGAAGCCTGACAAAAGATGGCTGCTCTTCAGGAATCAAGTCTATTTCCCTTATGTTGTAAAAAGTGACTAGTTTCGAGAATCTAAACAGAAAATCGAGATTTGCACGTTTAGATCATTACATGCCTGCCCCAATAAAAGTCGTGTACAAGACAAGTGGTGTGGACCGAGTAAAAGGAAATCGATCAGTGGTAATTCTTCTCATGTTAAGACGAACGTTTCTTTACTCACCTGTCTTCATTTCTGAGTTATTTGCTCGAGCATGGTTTAGTTTTTGAACAATTCTTCAACGTCGGACAAAAATTTGGCAGTATAATCGGCACACGCTAAATTAAGTGTATATTGGTTTTTATTTAATACATGACTCCATTACGCAAAAGTTTTTACATCTTGTGAACATGAAAGTTTAACTTGTCATGCGTTAAAAAAAAACACCGGAGCACAGTTTAAAATAGTTTGAACGTACATTCTGCGCGGCATTTGATAATCGCTCAAGCTTTCACTTCCCATTTGAACACACAAATCCCACAGGAGTACAAAAATACTTTATTGGGGGGTCCCAACGGTCCAATTATATTATGGTTATCATTCCTATTCACACCACCAATCAGTTACATGTACAGGATTAATTACGTTCGTGGATTTGTCGATGCGGGTGCCAAGCCAGTCTAAATCAGGCAGCTGAAGTAACTCCGCTTTAGTAATTTTTAAAATCAAGTTTAATTAGAGGAGGTACATGTGTTGCGCATGGATGTTGTATAAACCAAGATAATGAGTAATAATTAAGGATGTTTAGAATATAGAGGCATGTGAGCTGCCAGCGTCAAGGTGGTCATGCATTTGGATTAGTGTAGGTGTAGATGTCTTAACAAAATCGTCGCACTCTT
>Ga0075154_10001925_pt1 | contig 14063 bp, 10 predicted proteins | sample JI71714BDNA_FD_70965 | JGI IMG/M metagenome (GOLD analysis project Ga0075154, IMG submission 70965) | Wastewater effluent complex algal communities from Wisconsin, to seasonally profile nutrient transformation and Carbon sequestration -... | ecosystem: Engineered > WWTP > Effluent > Algae... | reverse complement strand
AAAATTGAAGAAATTTTAATTATTGTCGATCGAGCTCAAAGACAATGGGATGCTGATAGTTATTTCCTGGCAGATAACGGTGGCAATTTGGAATTGCACTGGTTTGAAGAAGCACCGGATATTCAGATTTTAGGACGAGTTGTGCTGGTGATGCGTCCGAAAAAGATTTTGGATGAAGATTACACCAAAGATGGATGGCAAATTGATGATTAGTTAACGGTTAGTTGTGATTTGCTGGTGGTAACTGGTTCCCCGGAAGAGCCTGGGAACCTATATCCAGAGGCTCTGCCTCAAAAAGCTGCGATCGAAATTGGAGGCTCTTCCTCCGCATCTGCGTTACCAGGCTCTGCCTGGTAACGAGTAGAACAGGCCCGAAAGCCTGTTCTTAAAATTTATAACCAAGAACTAATCAAGGGATTTCTGTTCCTCTATTTTGGGAGCAGACTGTGATTTTTTAAACTTCTTAAAACCATAAACCCCAGCCCCAATCACCAAAAAATAAGGAGTGTAAGCCAACAACCAAAGACCTAAATCAAACAAACCAAAAGTTAATTCTCCTACAGAATGAGTAGCTTTCCCCCAAGTTTCTTGAATCCGCAAACCAAGAGAAGGTTCTGGAACTTGTTGAGAAGATACTGCTGCTTCTAAAGTGAGACTAATAGTAGAATAAGCCACTTGATTTCGCAAACTCTTTAACTGAGCATCAATTCGTTCGATAGACTCCCGAATCTTGCTCAATTCTTGAGCAGCTTTGAGTACATCACCCACAGAACCAGAACGGTCCATAATTTTTAATACCATTTCCTCCGATTTACGCAGATTCCGCAGTCTCGCTTCACTGTCCACCAACTGAGCAGTCACATCCTCCGCAGTCAGAGCGCGATTCTTGACAGTCCCTAGTTTTGCTAAACTATCTAAAGTAGTTTCCAATCGTTCTTGAGGCACGCGAATCTGTACAGTTGCCATTTGTCGGATACTAGAATCGGGCGGCTTTTCGCTTTGGAAACCCAAGATATCACCTTGCTGTTTTTCGACAATATTAGTCACAGATTTAGTGCTAGCATCAATAGATTTGACAACTACACCAAGTTCGGCTTTTTTAATCAGTTGAGGACGAGTGGTAGGAGTTTCTGCTTTGACATCTTTGGCATCTTTTGGTGCAGCAGCCATTTTTGATGCTGCCGATTCTGCGCTGGTTGCTGGGGGTGCCGCAGGTGCGGGAAAAGCTTGTGGATCGCCAGCAGCCACTTGGTTTCCCTGGCTGGTGGGTGGAGTACCACAACTAGGCAAAGCAATGGTGGAGGATAAAGTTAAAAAGGCGACTAGGGCAAAGCGAGTTGTGCTTTTGTTTAATCGGTTCCGACTTGGCTTTACTGGTGGCTGCAAATTGGTTTTAAGGTAAATTGTCATGATTAGTTTGTCCTCTAAAAACCTGTGGGTATTAAATGTTATGGTGGTTTTAGCTTAAGCGGGAATCAATAGTCTCAGGATAGCTGATACAGAAATTGAAACGGTAGAGCGTGAAAAATATTTTTATTATCTAAAATCTCCTATCTAAAATCCCATGACTGACGAATTCGAGCCTAATTTTGCTTCCTCAATTACTGGTATCAAGAGCCCCGAAAGCCTGTTTACTTCACAATCAGGATCGGAGTTAGCATCCATTTTGCGAGAACAAGCTTGTCAGAAGATTCGCGACAGCTTGCGTGACGCCCAGAAAGACATGGCAAATTGGCAAGGTGGCCCCCTTGCGGTTTCGGCGGTGCCTGGGGCTGGGAAGTCTACGGGAATGGCTGCTGCGTCAGCAATTGCGATCGCCCGCCATCAACTTCACAGCCGCCGTCAGTTAGTGGTGGTGACTTTTACGCGATCGGCGGCTGCTAATATTAAACTGAAAATCCGCGACAGATTGAAAGAATTGTCCTTACCCCAAGGCGGTTTTGTTGTCAATACTTTACACGGTTTGGCATTAAATATTGCGAGGCGTCATCCTGATTTATCTGGTTTAAATTTAGAAAATTCAACTTTAGTTAATACCACTCAAAGTCACCGCTTAATTCGCGCCTGTGTAGAAAGTTGGATAGCGGAAAATCCCCGCCGATATCAAAGTTTGTTAGAAGGACAGCAATTTGATGGTGAGGAAACCGAGAGAATGCGACGACAGTCAGTTTTACGAACAGAGATTTTGCCACAGTTAGCTACCACTGTAATTCACGAAGCCAAATCTTCAGGTTTATTTCCTGAAGATTTGTTAGAAATGGGAGCTATGTCTGCGGGAGACAGTTATGAAATTTTAGCTGTAGCAGGCGGTTTATATCAGAAATATCAAGCTGTGTTGAAGAGTCGGGATTTTATCGATTACGACGAAATGATTTTAGCAGCCTTGCGAGTGTTAGAGAATCCGAGAGCCAGGGCGATCGAGCAAAAACAAGTATTTGCCGTTTTTGAAGACGAAGCCCAAGATTCTACACCTTTACAGACTCAGCTTTTAAAAATATTAGCTCAAGATCCAGAACATCCAGAATTACCGGAAAATTTGATCAGAGTTGGCGACCCAAATCAAGCGATAAATTCTACTTTCACACCCGCAGACCCGATTTATTTTAACGACTTTTGTGATGAATGCGAAGGTCAAAATAAGTTAGCCAAAATGTATGTAGCTGGTCGCAGTAGTCAGGTGATTATCGATGCAGCCAACTTTATTTTGAAATGGGTAAATGAGTCGGAATTAGCGGGAACAGAACCGCCGTTTCGCGAGCAAGATATTCAAGCTGTTGGCAGCGATGACCAGCAAATAAATGCCAACCCAGAACCCATTGGCCGCGGCTTAGAATTGCACACTCCCCGCGATATCTACCAGAGCATCGAATTAATTGGCAAGCGAGTTATTCAGTTAGTCGAGGAATTTTTACCTGCTGATTTTGAATGGAAAGTTACCGAAAATAAACTTGAAGAGTTAGGGGAGGTGAGAGAGGAAAAAGCACAGCCAACATTACCCTTAGAAAATCTCAAGTCTATGGCTGTTTTGGTGAGAGAAAATAAACAAGGAAAATTAATCAAAGAGGTGCTAGAAAATCCTCATAAATATGGATTAAGCGTAGATTTAAAAAAATATGGGATTAAGATAGAAGATGTGGGAGAACGCGATCGCCATTCTCAAGTACCTTGGGAAATCTTAACATTACTGCAATTTCTCGATCGCCCCCACTCACCAGACTACCTGAAAGCAGCACTCAAGATTTTGAGCGATCGGCAACTCATACCCAAACAAGACTACAATGCTTTAGCTACTAGCCCAGAGCAATTTCTGTACCCAGGCCCCCTCGACCCAAAACAGTTAGACCCCGTACTTAAATGTCGCTACTTTTGCTGCGGTTTATTGCAAGCACGCCTCGAACTTCCACCCAATCACATCATCTCATTTCTAGCCCTAGCACTGCAATACGACCAAACAGAATTAGCCACCGCCGAAAAATTAGCAGAACGAGTCGCCATCCAAACAATCGGCAACAATTCAATGAGCAATATTTTGAGTGTCCTGAGCGAAATAGTCAGTTCCGAAAGATTTGAGCCAGTAGAAGCCGAAGAAAAAATAGAAGAACGCTACACCAGCAAAGGTCAACTAACAATTATTACCATGCACAAAGCAAAAGGATTAGATTGGGATTGCGTTTTCATCCCATTTCTACACGACCAAATTATACCCGGAAGTTTGCGAGTGTTACCACAAGCAAAATTTTTAGGAGATTTTACCTTAGCAGAAGTAGCCAGAGCACAAATCCGAGCTAGCTTACACAAAAAAGAAGCTTTTCCAACCCTCAGTCAAGCCTGGGAACAAGCCGGATATTTGAAAACAGCAGAAGAATTTAGATTGCTCTATGTAGCCATGACAAGAGCCAAAAGCTTGCTGTGGATGGCAGCCGAAAAAAAAGGCCCTTTCACTTGGAACAAACCCGATAATTTGCAAGAACTAAAGCCTTGTCCAGTCATGCCAGTTTTGAAACAAAAATTTCCCCATAACGTGGTGTCGTAAAATTAACCAACCGCCAAGACACCCAGAGTCCCAAAACAAAAAAATCTTCATCCCAAAATCTTGGTATAATAGGAAAAATATTCATACAAAACTTCTCTTTTCTTCCTTCGTGTTCTTCGCGCCTTCGCGGTTCAATAACAAAAATCTCATTCACAAATGACCAACTCAGAAATTCATACAGCTAACGTCAAAATCCCCAACGGCGATTTGCAAATCGCCGCCTACCTAGCCCAACCCGCAGCAGCAGGACAATTTCCCGCAGTTATCGTCATTCAAGAAATCTTTGGTGTTAACTCGCACATCCGCGAAGTTACCGAAAGAATAGCAAAAGAGGGCTATGTGGCGATCGCCCCAGCCATTTACCAACGCCTCGCCCCCGGCTTTGAAACAGGCTACACAGCCGAAGACATCAAAATCGGCAGAAAATACAAAGAACAAACTACCGCACCCGAACTTCTGAGCGACATCCAAGCCACCATCGACTACCTCAAAACCTTGCCATTTGTGAACCAACCAGACTTTGGCTGCATCGGCTTCTGCTTTGGCGGACACGTAGCCTACCTCGCCGCCACCTTACCGGAAATCAAGGCTACAGCCTCATTCTACGGTGCTGGTATCGCCACCCAAACCCCCGGTGGTGGCCCCCCCACCATCACTCGCACAGCAGAGATTAAAGGCACTCTCTACGGCTTTTACGGCATTCAAGACACCAGCATTCCTTCCGAACAAGTTGACCAAATTGCCACAGAATTAGAAAAACACAGTATTCCTCACCTAATTTTCCGCTACAATGCCGATCACGGTTTCTTCTGCAACCACCGCGGCAGTTATGACGCTACCGCAGCAGCCGAATCGTGGGAGCAAGTCAAGCATCTATTTCAACAGGAACTTCAACCTGTTTAGAGATGAGGAGAATGGGAGATGTGGAGACGGGGAAAATTTTCTACCAACAACCAACAACTGACCACTGACAACTGATAACTGATAACTGACAACTAAACTTACATGAATTCCAAATCTACAGGTTCTCAAAGCGCAAAAGCATCCTTTTCAATGGACGATTTTGCAAAAGCCCTTGAACAGCACAATTACGAGTTTCAGAAGGGACAAGTTGTGCGTGGCAAAGTCTTGGAGCACGACTCAAATGGTGCGTATGTTGATATCGGTGGCAAGTCTTCGGCATTTTTACCCATCCAAGAAGCTGCTTTGAGAACCATCGCGAATTTGTCGGAAGTCGTGCCTTTGCAAGAGGAACGGGATTTTTTAATTATCCGCGAACAAGATGCAGATGGCCAAGTTACTTTGTCTTTGCGACAGCTACAAATTCAGGAAGCCTGGGAAGGGCTCATGGAATTGCAGGAAAGTGGCAAGGTGCTTCAAGTACGGGTGTTGGGGGCAAATAAGGGCGGCGTAACGGTGGATGTTCAGGGAATGCGTGGCTTTATTCCCCGATCGCACTTAATCGATCGAGATAACATAGAATCCATGGTCGGTCAAGCTTTAACTGTGAGTTTCTTGGAAATAGACCAAGAGAGACAAAAACTGGTACTTTCCCAGCGCCTAGCAACTCAATCCTCTGCCTTCAGTCAGTTACAAATCGGTCAATTAGTAGAAGGAAAAGTCAGCAGCATTAAGCCTTTCGGCGTGTTTATAGACATGGAAGGAATTAGCGGTTTGCTGCACATCAAGCAAGTCAGCCAAAAATATATTGAAAACCTTTCCCAGGTGTTTTCCCCAGGTCAAATTCTCAAAGCAATTGTGATTGACCTCGATGAAAGCAGGGGCAGAATTTCACTTTCTACCCGGATTTTGGAAAATTATCCAGGAGAAATAGTGGAAAAGATGGCGGAGGTGATGGATACCGCAGAAGAAAGAGCCGAACGTGCTAGAAAAAGCCTTAGTTAGTAGTTAGTTGACAGTTGACTGTTGACTGTTGTTACAATAACTACTGAACGACAGTCAACATTCATAAACTATTAAATCTCAAACAACTGATTAGTGGTTTGACTCATTTCAATTGATGCCCAGAACTGTTTAAGTTAAAACCACCGCTTTTTCAGTTTTTTTAAGTGAGATTGTCTCAAATTCTCCACCAACTGTCGCAACTGGTTCAAATTACCCATTTCCCCTCCGTACTTCCAGCGTACATAAACCTGAGAAACCTCCTCAATCACGTCTGCTTGATCAGTTCCATGATTTGGGCGCATCGCCTCAGCATACTCCAAAGGCGTTTGAGCTTTCTGTTTGGCAAATCCGCGACTAGCCAAATCCTTCAACATTTCCTGATAAACCCCCTCCACAGGTGGTAATTTCCCCAGCCAACGACGGTAACGCCACTTGCGCCACAGTTGCCAAATTAACCAGCCTAGGAAGCCAAAGGCGATCGCAGCAATTAAGCCAGTAAACAGCCCCACCCAGCCGTTCGCCAACTGCGCCAAAAACCAGCCCACAATTAAACTAATCCAGCCAATTACAAAACCTATGACTGAATCTAACCCACTTCTCAGAGGTGTTGGTAGCCAACCCGCTACCCACTTCCAAAATGATTCCAGGGCACTAAAAGTCTGGTTATCTTCCACCGAAGCCGGAATCAGAGGATAACCGGGAATCGGATTAAAAGCAAACCAGCCGTAATTGGGAAAATATACCTCCGTCATCAAGAAAGCATCGGTATTTTTGACAATATATAAACCCGTAAATGGGTTGAATTCCCCCGTGTCAAATCCGCCTACCATCCGCGCCGGAATTCCGATCGACCTCAGCATGATTGTCAGCACTGTCGAAAAGTGGTCTGGATATCCACCTGTTATCTTTTTGCCGCCCTGGGTATTTTGATAACCAAACAGAAAACTCTCGACTAAATCTTCATTTTCTTCTAAATAAGGCAAGGCTTTTTCAATTTTATAATTCGGATTTTGCTTTAAATATTGAGCTAAATATAAAGCTTTTTCGTAGGGAGAGTCGATCGCTCTATCTGATTTAGCTACTCTAGTTCTAGCCAGCAATATTTCCTCCGTTTTTTCCCGCACCTTGGCCGCAATTTTCGGAGGCACATCTAAATAGAACTTGCGAATATTTTTCGGGTAATCAGTACCAGTCTTATCCAACAAATCCCGATCGCGATAAGGCACATTAGAAATCACCGTATAAGTTAAACCCTCAGCCAACTCCACAGGCGATCGCAATCCGCCCTCCGCATCTATCGCGACATCCACTGTCGGAAAATAAAGCTCCTTAGCCTTGTTTAAAGCCGGAATCAAATTCGGCAATTGAGCAACAATAGTATAACTTTGAATCACTTCTTGAGTCCGGGGTGCATTCGGAAACGGATTCAGATAAAATTGATAGGACCACCTTGGTCTGTTAATCTTTTGAGCTTGTTCGTTGCGAGAAATTTCCCAGCCCTGACCGGTGTATTTGTCAAAGCCTAATACCCGCCAAAAACCCGCCGCCTGCGATCGTACCCGCATCACCACTTGAGGTGTCATTTCCCCCCGTAAATTTTGATTGATGCGCTGATTGAAACCGTAATAAAAATTAGAGTCAACCTCTCCTGGGCCTTTGTCTGGGTTTCTCCCCCTTCCTGTGCCACTTCCTTTTTGATTTCCCCCTCTGACATACCCCGGATTCAGAATACTGCGGGAGTCAAACTCCCCTTTATATTCAATGGGAGCACTCACCGGAAAAGTCCGTAATTGATAGCCAGGGAGGCGTGGTAAAAATGCAAATATAGTTAGTCCCAATCCCACAGTTATTAGCAACAATAAACCAAAATATTTGGGAGATAAGGTGGCTGCAAATAATGACCACTTTTTGTGGTTTTTCTCTTGATTATCTACATTTTGCTTAGTCTTGTCTAGCTGGGAGAGTCCCAAGCGCGATCGATAATCCAAAACCAAAGTCGGCAGTGCTAAAGCTAAAAACAGTAACAGCAGTGGTCCAAAAGTCAAGGTTTGGCTGAGAGTCCCTGCTACTCCCAACAAAATCAGCCCGATTACCATCGAGTAGCCTAAATCTTTGCGGCGCGGCAAATCGAAGCTGTGCAGCACTTGAACTTGAATTAATAGTTGGGCTAAAACTAACCTTGTATCGTTCAATTCTCCTACCAAACGGCTGAAGAAGGCGAACAGGGCCACCAGCATACCAATGGCGATGCAGAATTTAGCTGCTACATTGCGATCGCGCCGGCGATACCAACTCCAAGTTGCCCCCACAATACTAACAGGCACTGCCCAAAGATTGAGATTCTCTTCTGCAGCAACATCCGTAGCCACAATTCCCACTATTACCAACAACTGAACCAGGATTCGCAGCAGTAAAGAATCCTCAGTCGCCGGCGGAGGCATTGCCTCAATCTGCTCCCACAGCTTACCAAAAAAAGGTATTTTTCGCAGGTTATCAGTTGTCATTTGCACCCCTTCGATTTTCCCTGGATTATTTGTGATTGTTTCTACCGATTGACTTGGGGGCTGATTACCAAATTGCGATCGGTAAAAATTCTATTCAAAAACGCAGTTGTTTATTTAAAATTTGCCTTTTTCGTTGCAATTTTAGACGGACAAAGTAGGACGAATTGCAAACATCAAAGGTCTGGCATCGAAGTTTTGGAACCGAACTTCTAGTGCATAGGTTTTGTCAGGTTGCGGGTCAAACAACTCGACACTTAAATGACCTGAATTTGGTCGCTGTGCACTTGCTTGTGCATTTTCTCCTTTAAGTTCCAAACTTCCTCCTCCGGGAAATTGACACTCAACTCTCAAAGAAGTCATCGAATGTTCTGTGTCAGTCCTTGACTGGTATTGGGCTTCTAGAGTGAGGGAACCCAATGCAGTCAGCCATTCTCGTGATACTGGCGACTGATTTGCCGGACAATTCAAAGTTAGAGAATCGAGAATTTCCCGCGCGGCCATCAGCGACAGTAGCATTTGTTGGTCGGCTGTTGCGGCTTCGTAATTGGGAAAATCCTCTATATCTAAAACTTCAACTCCGCGGACAGCACCTCTGAGCACTAAGCCAGCTAATTCGTTGAGTTCCTGAGATTGGTCGGGAAACAAGCTATCTACAGCCTGAACTAATTTCGATCCTTCTCGCAGCGACGACATTACCAGATTCTGACAGGGTTCTAGGAGTTGAGCAAATACCCCTTGGGCGATCGGAATTGGCAGGCGTCCCCATCTGATATTTTGGAGTTGGGGTGTCCAGAGGTGCAGGGGGGGAACCCATTGGGGGGCTACATCGTCTGGATAGTCGTGGTCGTAGCTTTGAATTTCTGTTTCCCAAGGAAACAGCGGCGGGTTGGATTCAATGGAGGCTCTTAGCCTCTGTTTTAACAAAGTCTGAAAACGATCTTGCACGGTCGGTATTTCTCCCATTGTCAGCGGTTGTGCGGTTTCATTGCTTTGGGTCCCTACTTGATACTCAAGTGGGTCTGGTTCGTCCCATTCCCAATATTCCCTCTCGGAATGCTCTCCTGTGTCGTCCCACTCTTGGGAGGGAAACGACCCAGTTAATTTTTCCTCATCTTCACTCAAGGCATTCGCAGGCGCTTGCAATATCCAGTCTAAAAAATGGCGCTCGAAAGCCTCTGCATCCCTGTTCGTTTCGTTATTCATCACTAGATGCCCCTTCTCCGGAATCTGAACGATTACGCAATTCCCAGGCCAGTTCCAGCAACTTAAACCACCTTTTCTGTACCTGGGCTACCGTGCTGCCGAGGGTTTGTGCGATCGCTGAATCTGACAGACCCTGTTGCTTCAACTTTAGCAAACGCTGTCCCTCTGGGCCAATTTGCTCACAAAAAGCTTGCCACTCAGTCGGCAGCAAGCCCAAGTTTCGATCTAAGTCTGCTTCTAGCCACTGGTGAACCAGTTCCCAGCGGTGAGACATAGCAAACCGAAGCAAATGGTATTTGAACCGCTGCTGCAAATAGTCTCTTTGGCGGGGAGTGATGCCCAGAATTGCCTCTATTTCCTGGGTTGGCAAATCTTGCAACCTCAGCACAAAATAATCTGCACATTCTTGTTGGTTGCGCTCTTTCAAGTAAGCAACTAATTCGTCAATCACGTTCTGTCGCAGAGACTCTGACTCCTCGCCGTTGGGGCGAATTCCCGTGGCACCTTGTCCGGCCATCGCCTCTCGTACTGAGTGTACTGAAGAGTCGTTCCAGGTTTGGTCAGAATCTGTAGCCCCTCCGTCTGCGGCTTGTTCCATATCTACGGAGGTTTCTTTGGGCTGCTGCTGGGAAAAGGTTTGGGCCCGCAAAATAATTAGTTGCTGGCTGCGGTTCCGAGGCAAAGGAATACGCCGTTTACCAAAGCGCTCTACAAATGCCATGTACTCTGCTAATTCTAAGCGAGTGCGGGGGCTGTAGGTGGGTGGCAGTTGCGTTTCGCGCCGGAATGCTTTTAAAGCTTCGAGATAAAATCCTTGCAAGAAATCTTTGATCAGCTCAATCCGCGCCTGGTAGCTAGACTGCACCTGGGGTGGAGTGATGTACCGATAGACGATCGCACTGAGGGTACTGTGTAATTCTACTCGTCCTGGCCCGGAGCCTAAATTGTAATAATGGAGGCATTGTTGCAAGCGGTGCTGGGCGAGACCTAGGGCAGAACCTTCTATGTCTCCAGAGGCTTGAATCCGCTGGCTTTCTGTGCATATCCTGTTGACTTCTGCTGCGAGTCGTCCTGCTACATCCCGGCAATTCTGCTCAGACGCGCGAGTGGACTTTGTAAGTTCGTCTAACAGCAGTTGAAAGATGGTTTCCACGCTCTGGCAGATTTCCCGCATGATTGTTTACAACTAACCTTGAAATTAGCACACTCATTTGACTTTAGATGGAAGATTTTAGATTTGTGAGATGCTTGCAGGTTGTCCCAGCTATCCCATAGTTTTACAATAGCTGGCAAAAGTATAGTCATTTATTGCACATGACATGGGAGGCGTCAAGTCCCTCCCCCTTCACTTTCACTTTGAGCGGATTAACCCGCCTCGGCTGAACTACGCAGCTCTCTATCCCATTGCTGAAAGCATTTGGGATTGCTTTTCTAAGGATGTTATACGCAGCATTAACATCAGAATTAATCAATTGACCGCCTGATGTTTTGTACAAACCTCTCTTGATTCGCTTACCCTGGAACACAGGGTCTTTATCGGTTTTTCCGTAAACAGGGATTGGGTCGAGATTCAGAAAATTTGCGCGCGAAGTGGTAAGATTCTTCTTGCACGATTACCTTAATCCCAACCAACCGAGTCTTGTATTCCAACATCTCAATTAATCGAGCGTGAGGAATACTGACAAAGTTTTGATTAGTTTGCTTTCCTAAATCAATCTCGGTTTTCCACTGTGCATTCTTACCAATTACTAGCGTCCCAATTTGTTTGGCTACCAAATGGTCAACAATTAGGCGACTTGTATGATGCAAGTAATTATCGACTTTTTGGTGGCGACAGCGAGTTAAGCGTTGAATGCGGGGTGAAATCTTGCGGCTTCCTTTCAACTGAGATTGTAACTGTGCTTTACGTTTGTTGTAGAACTGGTTGATTGATTTCAATGGTCGCCCGTTAATCAACAGAGGGATAAAACCCGGCTGATTTGAAGTTAACGCCACTAAGTTATCCAATCCTAAATCAATACTAGCTACAGAGTTGCCGTTACTAACGGTGGACTCCGGTTCATCATAAATCACCTCAATTGCATAGGAATCGCATTTGGGAACCAGTCTAACTTGACAAATTCCCTCGGGATTGATTTGAGTTTTGATTAAAAGCTCCGTACCCGAAAGCTTGATAATTCCTTTTCTCAACTGTGTAGTGCTAATCGCTTGAATCGTGTAGACAAGAATGTTTCGCCCTTTAGCTTTATCTTTGTACTTCGGCAGTTTTGGGCGGCCGGTGAATTTAGAGGAATCGGCTTTGTAAGCTTTGACTGCTTCAAAGAATGATTTCCAATTCTTATCCAATATCATCAAGATTTGTTGGCTAACCTTAGCAGGTAAAGCCTTGTAGGCTTGATGATACTTCATCAAACGGTTCATTTCGTTGTAGTTGATATAGCCCCATCCATAGATAAAACTCTGACGAATCACGTAGTTAGCGGCATTGTAGAGATTTTTGGATTTAAAAGCTAATTCATCAATCAGTGCGAAACGGTGTGACGTCGATTTAATGATGTGCCTTTCTGTTAGTTGCATCCAGACTCGACCTTCGTAACGAGCGAAACAATTTCATTTAACTCTCCTGACTATATGATACTACTATTGTTTATTGATGCTTACCATCTTAATGAAGTTTTACAATACTTGGACGCGCACCTGCTAACCTGAAATTCTGAATATCCAATCTCAAATTATAGCGACCGATGGATTTAGATCTACAGATTCGAGCACTGATCGACAAAGCTCCCCCTGACGGTTCGACACCACAAATTCTAGAGGCGATTTCCCCGGCGCTACGATTACTTGCCCAACAGCTCGAGCATCTGGAATACTTTATTTTGCAAAACTTCGATCGAAGTTGGGCGCTCTCGGTTTTGAGCAATCTCAAGCAACCTGGGCAAGAGAAGCGGGTGATTTATGCTTGGAGTAATTTGAAAGATGCTTCCCAGGCTCCGGCTGCTGCGGGCGATCGTGTCTTGCCCGTATCCATGCCTGTTACTCACATTTTATTTCAGATGCTAGCTCTCGAAGGTCTCGACAGTATAGTTTTTTTTGAAACTCCGGGCAATCTCGAAGTCGGCACGGAAGTCAGTCGCGAGCAAGTGCAGAACTTAATTAATGTTTACTTGCAACAGTATCGATCGACTTTACTGTCAAATTCTAGCAATCTCCCCCCGGATATTGCTTAGTTGGGAATTGGGCATTGGGAATTGTTCATGGGGCAACCGCCCAGCCCCCAGGGGGCAAGGAATGGGGAATGGGGAATTGGCATTGGGCATTGGGCATTGCTCTCCCACTGTCCCCTCTTCCTTCTTCCTTCTTCCTTCTTCCTTCTAATAAAGTCGGCTCAAAACGTACTCCGCCAAATCAATCAAAGCTTGGCGGGACTCTGAATGGGGCATGGATGCCAAGTATTGGACCGCTTTCTGTGCGTGATTTGTGGCTAATTCTCGCGATCTTGCTATACCTTGAGAATCTGCCACCAGTGCTAGGGCCTGCTCTAAATCTCCTTCTTGGGCAAACTCTCGTTCTATGATAACTTCCAAGTAAGGCTTTTCTTCCAGGGCAAATAGTGCTGGTGCTGTCAGATTACCGCTGATCAAATCGGAACCTGCGGGTTTCCCCAAAGTTTCTGTTGAAGCGGTGAAATCTAATATATCATCTACTATTTGGAATGCCAAACCAATGTTGCGACCGTAGTTGTACAAATCGTCTGCTACTTCCGCTGAAACCTCGCTCAAACAGCCCGCTGCTTTCGAGCTGTTGGCAATTAAAGAGGCTGTTTTGTAATAACTTTTTTCTAGGTACGCTTCGATCGACAAACTGGTATCAAACCCATTTAGTCCCTGTTGAATTTCTCCCTCTGCTAAATCCATAATCACTTCTGAAAGTAGTTTAACTACTGTCAGGTTGTCGAGATTTGCCAAATGCCAGGAGGATTGAGCAAACAGAAAATCTCCCGCCAATACTGCCACTCGATTGTTAAACCGACTGTGCACCGTCGGCACTCCCCGCCTCAGATCCGACTCGTCCACCACGTCGTCGTGGACTAGACTTGCCGTGTGGATCATTTCCGTGATTTCGGCGAGGCGACGGTGTTTTTCCGTGATTTCCCGATGGGGCATTGTCGCCTTGGCGACCAACAAGACTATTGCGGGTCTCACCCGTTTTCCCTTTGTGCCGAATAAGTATTCCGCAGCCGCGTACAAAATGGGATGACGGGCACCCACTAACTGTTTCAAGTTTTCTGTCAACAGTTGCAGGTCTTCTTCAACCGAGGAAAATAGGAGAGTGCTAGAGATCATGGATACGCCGACTCAAGCCGTAAAGTAACAAAATTTTACATATCATATCTTTATTTTAAGGTAATTCTCTGC
>Ga0075154_10001920_pt1 | contig 14082 bp, 14 predicted proteins | sample JI71714BDNA_FD_70965 | JGI IMG/M metagenome (GOLD analysis project Ga0075154, IMG submission 70965) | Wastewater effluent complex algal communities from Wisconsin, to seasonally profile nutrient transformation and Carbon sequestration -... | ecosystem: Engineered > WWTP > Effluent > Algae... | reverse complement strand
ACTATAGAAGAATATCACGAATCTGATTTTACCAAACTTGGCTATTTTGAAGATTGCGGTCGGGATTTTGTATTGGGCTTTTTTAATCCACACTCTACCCAATTCAACCTCTTGATGCTAAATGGTTATCCTTAAGATAGAAATTAAATAAAAAAAATTAGCTCGTTCTTATCGAATGAGCTTTTTTTTTAGGCTAACGCCAAACACCTTCTAAAATTGCGCCTTTAAAAACTGCGCCGTCCAAAATCGCGCCTCTAAAATCTGCACCTGTCAAATCACAGTTTTCAAAATCAGCATTTTTTAGATTAGCGTTCATAAAACTAACTTTGCGCAAGTGAGCACGCGAAAAATCCACTTTTTCCAAATTGGCATCGGCAAAAATACAGTTGGCTAAAAACGCATCGCAAAAAATACTCCCGTGCAAATCAGCGTCGGAAAAATCTTGATAGCGCGCAAAAGCTCCCACCCAACTACTAAAAGGCAAATCTACCTCTTGCAGCCCCAATAGGGATAAATTTTTCATATCCAAATGCGCTTGGCGGCCTTGTGTGTCGGTGATACGGCTCGCATACACACCAATAACCGTACCCGTAACCGACAACATACGCCAAGAACCGCCTACTCCTCCCGAAGCGAGGAAAAGATGGTGTTCTATAACGATATTTCTAAACTCTTCAGTAGAAATAGGGATAGAATTTTGAGCAAATTGTTGCATTTCTGCGCTATTGATATGGCTACAATCTGAGCCTTTTTGTCCCGATAAATAAAAATCTTTATACATAATCACACATTTTATTAGGATACTAAAATATCCACAAATTTATACCTCAAAATGACACATACCCCCCTTTCCGCCCTAGGCGAATTTGGTTTAATTAATCACTTAACCCAAAATTTTAAACTTTCTGATGCCACTTCTTTGGTTGGCGTGGGCGATGACGCGGCGATATTAGATTATTCTGGTTATCAAACCCTGATTTCTACAGATTTATTGGTAGAAAATATACATTTTGATATGGTTTATACTCCATTACAACATCTTGGTTATAAAGCAGTTGCGGTGTCTATTTCCGATATTTATGCAATGAACGCCCGCCCTACCCAAATTACTATAGGAATGGCTGTTTCCAACCGTTATTCTGTAGAGGCTTTGGATGAAATTTACGCTGGCGTACGCCGTGCTTGCCAATTTTACGGGGTAGATTTAGTGGGGGGCGACACAACTTCATCAGTGCGCGGGCTGACCTTAGCCATTACAGCGTTGGGAGTAGCCAAAAAAGAACAAATTGTGCTTCGTTCTGGAGCAAAAGTGGGCGATTTAATCTGCGCTTCAGGCGATTTTGGGGCTGCTTATTTGGGTTTGCAACTGCTGGAGCGCGAAAAACAGATTTTTGTAGAACAGCCCACTATGCAACCGCAATTGGAGGGGAAAGATTATCTACTTTCTCGCATATTAAAACCAGAAGCCAGAAAGGATATTGTAGAATTTTTGCACAAAAACGATATTATACCTACAGCTATGATAGATGTGTCGGATGGTATTTCGTCAGAAATTAATCATATCTGCAAAGCCTCCAATGTTGGCGCGCTAATAGAAGAAGAATTAGTGCCAATAGCTCAAGAAGCTCGTTTGCAAGCTATAGAATTTAATATAGACCCCATCACTTGCGCGCTGCACGGGGGCGAAGATTACGAGTTGCTTTTTACGATAAATCCAAAAGATGCGGAAAAAATCCGTTTCAGTAATGAAATTAGCATAATTGGAGAGATTATACCAGCTCAAGACGGGATAAAATTACAAACTAAGGGCGGCAATTTACACAACTTAACCGCACAAGGGTTCAAACATCATTAAACCAATTTATAGTTTGAAATTATGGCAATTAAAAGAATTTTTCTTCTATTTTTTATCCATTTAGCCACTTTTTGCGCAGCCCAACAGCCTCAAGAAAAAGTTTTGACTGGTATCCAATTGATGAATATCTACGATTTGGACATCAACAAACATTCTTTTTACGCCGATTTCTACCTTTGGTTCAAGTGGAAAGGCAATATAAATCCCATAGAAATTGAGTTTATAAACTCTATAGAAAAATGGGGAAGCACACGCCGCGTGTTTTATGAAGAACCCAAATTATTGCCTGACGGCTATTTTTACAATGGAATGCGGGTGGAAGCGCGTTTTTATCACGCTTTTGACTTAGCCCAATTTCCATTAGACAAACACGAGTTGAACATACACATAGAAAACAATTTGCATCCTGCCGATTCATTGCTCTATGTAGCGGATAGCAATGCCACGTTTATGCGCAAGGGTTTTGCTTTGTCGGGTTGGAATATCCTTTCGATGAGAACAGAGGAACACAAAAGTATTTATCCCACCAATTTGGGCGAGACGAATAAATCTGATGTCGCTTTTAGCAATTTTACTTTCAAATTTCACATAGAACGCCCCATTCGCTATTTTTTGCTAAAACTATTTTTACCCTTATTGATAACGATTTTTATCAGCTTGAGCGCGCTATTGATAAGCGTAGAACGCACAGATGCGCGAATATCTGTAGTAATGGGAAGTTTGCTTACAGCCGTTTTTTTGCAACAATCGTATTCGTCAGCCCTGCCCGATGTGGGTTATATGGTGTTAATGGATAAAATTTATCTATTAGTCTATTTAATGATTATGCTAATTATGTTGCGGGTTGTTTGGGTAGGCCGAGAATTAGCTTACAACACCCATTTCCAACCTTTGCTGGTCAAAAATGTAGATTTCAAAATTACTATAGGCTTATTGCTGGGCTTGCTCACGGGGGTTATTTTCTTAATTTTATAAACCAAAACTTATGCTTACAGATATAGAAATAGCGCGTTCTATTCCATTGAAACCAATTTCGCAAATTGCCGAAAACCTCAACATTAGCCAAGAGCAAATAGAACCTTACGGACGTTTTAAAGCTAAAATTCCCTATCAATTAATAGATGAAGAAAAGCTAAAAAAATCCAAATTAATTCTAGTTACAGCCATAACCCCGACAAAAGCAGGCATTGGCAAAACGACCACTTCTGTAGGTTTGGCTCTAGGTTTGCAAAAAATTGGTAAAAAAGCTATAGTTGCCTTGCGCGAGCCTTCTTTAGGCCCTTGTTTTGGGATGAAAGGTGGCGCGGCTGGTGGCGGTTATGCCCAAGTTTTGCCGATGGAGGATATAAATTTGCACTTTACGGGCGATTTCCACGCTTTGACTACGGCGCATAATATGATTTCAGCTTTATTAGATAATTATATCTATCAAAACCGCGAAAATCCGAGTATAAAACAAGTGGTTTGGAAACGCGTTTTGGATATTAACGACCGCTCTTTGCGCTTTATCACCACAGGTTTGGGCGGTGTAGCCAATGGCGTGCCTGCTGAAAGTGGTTTTGATATAACTGTAGCTTCGGAATTGATGGCAATTTTATGTTTGGCAACGAGTTTGGAGGATTTAAGAACGCGAATTGGGAAAATTATTTTAGCGTATAAATTTGATAATCAACCTTTTACTGTTCAAGATTTGGGCGTAACGGGAGCAATTACCGTTTTATTGAAAGATGCTATAAATCCCAATTTGGTACAAACGACTGAACACAGCGCGGCGATTATACACGGAGGCCCTTTTGCCAACATAGCGCACGGCTGCAATTCTATTCTGGCGACTAAAACGGCTTTGTCTTTGGCCGATTTTGTGGTAACTGAAGCGGGTTTTGGGGCGGATTTGGGCGCAGAGAAATTTTTGAACATCAAATGCCGTTTGGCTAATCTTTACCCAGTGGCTACAGTTTTGGTCGTAACGAGCCAAGCACTAAAATTGCACGCGGGAGTAGCTTACGAAAATACAAAAAACGCAGATTTGCAGGCTTTGATAAAAGGTATTCCCAATTTGGAAAGACATATAGAAAACTTACAAAATTTTGGTCAATCTGTAGTCGTCGCTTTCAATCAATACGCTTTTGACAACGAGGAAGAAATGAACTATTTGCGCGAGTTTTGCCAACAAAAAAATGTAGCTTTTGCTATCAACAACAGTTTTGCTCAAGGCGGCGCAGGTGCAGAAAATTTGGCTAATGAAGTCGTCAAAATGATAGAAAATCAACCCTCCTCGCCTATTCGTTTTACATACTCGTTGGAACAATCTATCACAGAAAAAATAGAAGCTGTTGCTAAAAAAATCTATCGCGCCGACCAAATTGTCCTCTCCAAAAAAGCCCAAACTGCTTTGAATAAAATCAATAAATTAGGATTTACCAACTTGCCAATTTGTATGGCCAAAACGCAATACTCGTTCAGCGATAATCCCAAATTGTTGGCTGCGCCATTGGGTTTTTCTATACAAATAGAAGATTTGATTTTGAACGCTGGAGCTGGTTTTGTGGTAGCTGTGGCTGGCGATATTATGCGAATGCCTGGCTTGCCCGAACAACCTCAAGCCAATTTGATAGACCTCAAAAATGGGCATATAGAAGGACTTTCTTAGCTGCGTTTATACGTGAAAGGCTTATGAATTAGTTGCTTTTTTTCCCTTTTTTTCAAAAATTTTGAATAAAAAAAACGCTGCTGGAGATTTTCCAACAGCGTTTTTTTTGTTTATACGACATATAAAAAAAGGCAGACTTATCAGCCTGCCCAATTCGTTTTGCTTCGCAAAAAAATTATGTATTTGAGAGAGTTAATCGTGCATCATTCAGCACGGCGCAAATTTAGCACATATTTTCATACCTGCAAAAAAAATCAAATTTTTTTTACCTTTTTTTACCCAATTTTGCAATAAAATGATAGAAATTTAATTTTTTATGACATTATTATCTTATTGTAAGTAAAAAAATCTTGAATAAATTGCAAAGTTTAAATTAATAAATCTTCCTTTTCAGCACCTCTTTGACCAACAAACTCAACTTGGGTTCGGCGTTTTGTACAGTATCTATCACATCTTGCACCGTTGTAGGCTCTATATTTTCTATTGGGAAACATTGATTAGAAATGATAGAAATAGCCAAAACAGGCAGTTCAGAATGGCGCGCCACAATCACTTCAGCCACAGCCGACATTCCCACCACATCGCCGCCGATGATGTTGAAAAAGCGATATTCTGCTGGAGTTTCCAAATTAGGCCCTTGAGTAGCCACGTATACGCCCAAGTGTGCAGCAATTTGATTTTCTTGAGCAATAGCCAAACATTCCGCATTCAATTGCTGGTCATAAGCAGCCACCATATCGGGAAAACGAACCCCTAAACGCTCATCATTTCGCCCACGCAAAGGATTTTCGGGCTGCATATTAATATGGTCTTTTATCAACACCAAATCGCCATTTTTGATATGCGCCTGCACACTGCCTACAGCGTTGGTAATTATCAACCTTTTTATCGCCAACTGCTTTAATACACGCACGTAAAAAGTGGTTTGTTGGCTGCTATAACCTTCATAATAATGAAAACGCCCAGCCAAAACTAAAATTTCAACCCCTTCGCAACGCGCCGCAATCAATTTGCCTGCGTGGCTTTGCACGGTAGAAACGGGAAAATGTGGAATTTGCGAATAACTAAGCTCTTGGATAATTTCTATATCTTTGGTAAAACCGTTCAAACCCGTTCCTAAAATAATAGCCACTTGAGGTTGGAAATCAGCAAATTGCGCGTTGATAAATGCTGCCGCTTCTTGAATTTGAGTGAATAAATCCATATTTTGAAATTTTTTTATGAAAAACAAACTTTAATTTGGTAATTTTTCTAAATAAGGTGATAAAAATTGGTCTAAAACTTCTTCGCCGTTGTTATGAAACTGCACCACTATAGGCAAGACAAAAACGGGAATGGCTTCTCTTTGAAAATCGGATAAAAATGGACGCAAACGCACGGCATCTTTTTCTGTAGTCAGAATACAATCAAAATCTGTCTTTTTAAACTCTTCTATCATCAAATAAATATCAGCTTGAGTGAATAAATGATGGTCTAAAAAAGAAAAAATTTTGCTTTGAGCGGTATGCGTGGATAAAAACTGTTCGATATAATCTGTTTGAGCAATAGCCAAAACAACCAGAGTTCGGGAATTAGCCAAAGCCTGCCAACCCAACACATCGCCCACATCAGCCAACGAATAAGGTTGTTCATAATTGTAGTAAGAAAATAATAAAATTTGATTTTTTTGCAAATTTATGCGCTTTCTAAAAAATTCTTCATCTTTCTGCAACAAAATAGGCGGGCATTGCGTTACTACAATAACATTTGCGCGTATAAAGTTTGTACGAAATTCGCGCAGCCTACCCGCAGGCAGAGGAAAATCAGCGAAAAAAGGTTTGGCGAAAGTTGTTAGCAAAATATCCAAGTCAGACTGCACAGCCCAATGCTGCATCGCATCGTCCAACAAGACACCATATATATAAGGTGTAGTTTTTTGCAACAGCTGCAGACCTTCAGCGCGGCGGCGCGCGACTACAACTGTGGTATTGGGAAACTGATGCTTGAGCATTAAAGGCTCGTCTCCAGATTGGTCAGGCAAGTCGGAAAGTTCGACAATTTTATTATGTTTTGACATACGACCATAACCGCGACTGACTACAGCAAGTTTTTTTGATTTTTTTTCAAAATAACGCAACAAAAAAGCCGTGTGCGGTGTTTTACCTGTACCACCTACAGAGAGATTGCCCACTTTGATAATCAACAAGTTGGGAAAACGCCAAACGCGAAAAAAACCGAGTTTATACAGACTGCGAATTAGAGCGACCAGCCCACCATACAAAATCCCAAAAGGATAAAGCATAAAAAATGAAATTTTTTGAAGCATATTCGGTAAAAAATAACAAAATAAAATACTTTTTTTTGCAAAAAAACGAAATAAAATTCTAAAAACAGCAAAAAAACAGTTAGAGCTGAAAAAAAATTAAAAAAAAAATCATTTTTTTTGCAAAAAAAGTGAAAAAAATTTGCAGAACCAAAAACTCGTCGTATATTTGTGGCATAAAAATTACAAACAATAATTTTTTATTTCAATTCATTTTATTTTCTCACAAAAACTAAACAGAGAGAGTTATGAGAATTTTGACCTTCTTGTTGGCTTTGGTTATCGGATTCGGTGCCACCAACACACAAGCTGCCCCAATGGGCGAAGACAAAATGGTTGCGGTTGTTCTTTTGATGGACGACGGCGATGACAAAAAAGTTGTTACTACCATTTTCACAACACTTATGGCTGCAGAAAAAGTAGCTAAAGCGTTGGATATTGAAATGGTTGTTTCTGACGACCCAATTGCTGACGATGTATTCGTCTTCTCACTCAATTCACCTGAGCAAAAAGACCTCACGATGAAAATGTTTGACGAAGAAGGCTACGAATTGGCTGGACACCGCGTATTGAAAGCAAACGAAGGTAACACTTACGGTGCTCTTAACGTAGAATCTATGGAAGATGGTACTTACATTTTCGAAGTACAAGATTCTGAAGGTGCTACCAAATCTACAAGAGTTACTATCAAACGCGACTAATCCGTTGATTTTGACCACACAAAACCCAAGTTCTATCCCGAACTTGGGTTTTTTTTTACAATACAAAAAACACCGTTATGAAAAATTTAATCCTTTCATTAGTTTTAGTTATTGGTTTTATAACAACCAACACCCAAGCTGCCCCAATGGGCGAAGACAAAATGATTACAGTTATTCTTGTGATGAATGATAACAATGATGAAAAAGTTATTGATACCATCTTCACAACACTTATGGCTGCAGAAAAAGTAGCTAAAACATTGGATATTGAAATGGTTGTTTCTGACGACCCAATTGCTGAAGATGTCTTCATTTTCCCACTCCATTCAGCTGAGCAAAAAGAACTCACGATGAGAATGTTTGACGAAGAAGGCTATGAATTGCCTAGCCATCGCGTATTGAACAACAGCTACAAGCCTCTTGATGTAAGAAGCCTAGAAGAAGGTACTTACATTTTCGAAATAAAAGATTCAGAAACCTCTTGCGGTTGCTCCTGCATTCGCATCAAACGCGACTAATTCGTTGATTTTGACCATACAAAACCCAAGTTCTATTCCGAACTTGGGTTTTTTTATTTGCTTTTTTTCAAAATTGAGCAAGATATTATTTTTTTTCGTAACTTTACGGCCATTTTCAAAACTTTATAATCGCAACAATATGCAATTGCTTGAAAACAAAGTAATTCTTATCACAGGCGGCTCGCGCGGTATAGGCGCAGCTACTGTACAAAAATGTGTAGAATACGGCGCATCAGTAGCTTTCACCTATAAATCATCAGCCGAACAAGCCCAAAAATTGATTGATGAGCTAAAAACTCGCTTCCCTCAAGCCAATATAAAAAGCTACGCTTCAGATGCACGTTCAGGCGAACAAGCAGCCCAAACTATAGAACAAGTCATTAAAGATTTTGGCAAAATTGACGCTTTAGTCAATAACGCAGGCATCACCCGCGACAATATCTTAATGCGTCTGACCGAAGAGCAATGGGACGAAGTAATGGATACGAATTTAAAAGCAGTTTTCCACTATTGCAAAGCCATCTGCCGCCCTATGCTCAAAGCCAAAGCGGGTTCTATCATCAATATCACTTCAGTAGTGGGAATTTCTGGCAATGCAGGCCAAGCCAATTATGCCGCTTCCAAAGCTGGAGTTATTGGTTTCACCAAATCGTTGGGGCAAGAGTTGGGTTCTCGCAATATCCGTTGTAATGCTATCGCGCCAGGCTTTACCGAAACGGATATGACTACGACTTTGGATGAAGCTGTAAAAACCAAAATGATGGAAAATATCTGGTTGAAACGCTTTGGTCGCGCCGAAGAAGTAGCCAATGCAGTAGCATTTTTGGCATCTGATTTATCCACTTACATCACGGGCGAAGTGATAAAAGTAAGCGGAGGTTTGTAATAAAGTTTTGTAAAAATCATCTTTGTTTGCATAAAATTTGGTTTTAGTCTTATTTATGCATAATTTTCAAATTTAATTTTTTCAAACAACTTTTATATTAATATGATTTTATTAGAAAAATTGGCCGTTTTGTACGACCGATACGAATATCTGCAATCTCAACTCTCTGACCCAAGCGTGGTATCGGATATTAGCCGATATATGAAAGTGAGCCGCGAGAGCAAAAATTTAGAACCCATCGCTGAGGCGTTTAAAAAATATAAATTAATTCTATCCAATATAGAAAGCGCGAAAGAAATTTTGGCAACAGCAGATGACGCTGAGTTTATCGCTATGGCAAAAATGGAATTAGCAGATTTAGAACCCCAAGTTGCGCCTTTGGAGGAAGAAATACGCGTTTTGTTGATACCCAAAGACCCAGACGATGAACGAGATGTAACTATAGAAATCCGTTCGGGTACAGGTGGCGATGAAGCTGCTATTTTTGCTGGCGATTTATTGCGTATGTTGGAGCGTTTTATAGACCGCAAAGGCTGGCGCAAAGAGTTTGTGGCAATGACCGAAAGCGAATCAGGCGGCTACAGCAAGGTGATTATGCAAGTTTTTGGTGAGAATGTCTATGGCACACTAAAATATGAATCAGGCACTCACCGCGTACAACGCGTTCCCAAAACTGAAGCTCAAGGGCGGGTACATACTTCTGCAGCGACTATAGTTATTTTGCCAATAGTGGAAATTGAAGAGGTGCAAATAAACGCTGCTGATTTGGAATGGGACGTTTTCCGCGCAAGCGGTGCGGGTGGTCAGCACGTAAATAGAACAGAATCTGCTGTGCGCGTAACCCACAAACCCACAGGAACAGTCGTGGAGTGCCAAGAAGGGCGTTCACAAATCAAAAACCGCGAAATTGCTCTGCAAAAGCTATATATTTTGCTAAAAGAGAAAACTGAAGAAGCCCACAATTCCCAAATGTCGGAATTACGCCGTAGTTTGGTGGCTTCTGGCGACCGTTCTGCCAAAATTCGCACTTACAATTATCCGCAAAGCCGCATCACCGACCATAGAATTAGCTTCACCAAACACAATTTGCCTGAAGTTATGAACGGCGATTTAGACGACTTTATCCACGCCTTACAGAATGCTTACAACGCAGAAAAATTGCAAGCACAAGAAGAATAAAAAAAATCCTACCTTGTATTTCAGGGTAGGATTTTTTTATTAGGGCTAACCGCGCAACATTTCCACCAACTCGCGGCGAAAATCTCTTTCTGTGCGCTGCAATAAAGCAATTTTGCGGATAGGCAATACTTTTTTCAGTTTTTCGTAGTACTCGCGGCGCAATTTCAACCGCGCATCTTCTGATTTAAACCGATTTTCTATCAACACTTCCAACTCTTTGTCCGACATCGTTTCCATTCTATTGAATTTAGTGTCGCCTATGGCGTTTTCCATAGAATCTTCTTTGGTTTGAAATTCGTTGTACAACGGCCAAAACTGTTGGGCTTCTGTCGGGGTCAAATTCAAATGCCTTGTGATATAGGCTGTGCGCAATGCCTCTACTCGCTCGCGACGGTCGCCGTGGTGTCCGCCGTGTCCGTGCTTGTGTCCGTGTCGGCCGTGTCCATCAAAATCGCGAGGAGGGCGTTGTGCTTGGCTTAGAGAAACTACGGAAATGAATGCCAATAGAAAAAACATAAGTTTGAGCTTCATTTTGTAAAATTTAAAAGATTATAAAAAAATTATTCATAAAAATCAGATTCTTCCAATTCGTCCAATAAATCTTCTTGCAAAGAAATATCTTGTTTCAAATTGAGTATTTCTTCTTCGGGAATTTGCCAACTATCCAAACCTTCTTCATTAGTAGCCAACCAATTCAGGTCTAAATCTTCGGGACGTTCCAAAAGATATTCCACCACATCTTCCCTGCTAACATTTTCCTTAAGTTGTTCGTAATCAGCCATTTGAAAATCAGAAAAATCTTTCTGCGCGTACCAAATCGCCACAACCGAAACCACAGCCACCAAAGAAGCAGCTACAGCAGCAGTCCAAACCCAAGGGCGAAAACGGCTAATTGGGCGCGTATTGGCTACAGGTTTTGTGTCTAATTCTGCTATTTTCTGCATCATTTTTTGCTCAAAATCCACAAAGTAATTTTTGGGCACATCGTCAGAAGAATGTCTTGCTTGTTGTTTTAGACTGCGCAAAAAAGGGCTAATTTCTCCCAATTCGTCGTCTGGATTATCAAAAGTTTTCATAGTTGGTTATTTTATAAATGTTGTTTGATATAAATTTCTACTTTTTTGACCGCGTGGTGGTATGAAGCCTTGAGCGCGCCTACTGAAGTTTGGAGCATTTCCGACATCGTTTCGTAAGGAGTTTCGTTGTAATAACGCATCAAAAAAACTTGCCGTTGCTTTTCGGGCAAAGTTTCTATAGCTTGTTTTAATAATTTTTCGGCTTTGGCTACATCTACAAAATTTTGATTATCAGCTATTTGTGGCGTATAATTTTCGTTATCTAAAGATATATTTTGTTGATATTTTTGCTGACGCTGCAAAAAAGTAAAAGATTCATTTATCGCGATGCGGTACAACCAAGTGTATAATTGTGATTCTTGCCGAAAATTGGCTATATGTTTATACACTTTGATAAAAGTGTTCTGTAAAACTTCATCTGTGTCCTCGTGATTTTGTAGAATGTGATAGAGTGCCGAATAGAGGCGGCTTTGATAAGTTTGCAACAACAGGCGAAAACCACGTTCCACCGTTTCGGGTTTGGCTATAAGTGCCAAAATCGTTGCATCATTTTCTATCGCGGTCGGAAATTGGGAATTGTTGCTATTCAAGATAAAATTGATTTTGGCTTATAGACCAGAAAAAACGGGCAGGGTTTAATCCCCAACGGTTTTTTTTATAAAAACTGCAGATTTATGTTTTTATTAACAAAAAAAACTATATTTTTGCAACAAATACAGTTATTTAATCGTTTTGCCCAAGATTTACTCGCTATAAAAACTCTGTCTGACCAAATGATATTTTGCAATTTGCCAAAAAAACAAACATTACACACAGCATCGCAATCATTAGAAACGTATAACTTGCCCAATTCTCTTTTTTCCATACAAATCACCTACAGCCTCAAAGGCATAGAAACGGTTTGGGACGAAGCCAGCGGCACGGATAATGTGTTGATGAAAAGCCAATTTTTATCCGCATTAGAAAATTATCCACCACAAGATATGCGGTTCTGCTATGTAATTTTTTACGAAAAAGCCCAAGCTATAGGCGCGGCATATTTGCAAATGTTCCACGTCAAAGTCTCCGAAGGCATTCAAAAAGAAAGTGCTGAAGAAAAACAAGAGCAGTTGTGTTTATGGCAATCGCTGATGCGTGGGGCAAGAAATTGGATTTTGCGGCGAGCAGATTTCAATCTATTGATTTGTGGAAATTTATTATTAACAGGCGAATATGGTTATAGATTTAAACCCCAAATAACTGAAAAACAGCAAGTTGAGTTGGTTAGACAAGCGACTGATATTTTACCCACTATTTTGCAAACAGAACGCAATTACAAAACTTCTATGCTTTTTTATAAAGATTACGAAGTCGGCCAACACGAAGAAGTGGAAAAAGAGATGAAAGCCAACAATTATCACGGTTTTTTGATGCAGCCGAGTATGTATATGGATATTCGCCCCAATTGGAAAACTTTTGATAATTATTTGGACGATATGCAATCAAAATATAGAGTCAGAGCGCGCCGTGCGATAAAAAAAGGCACAGAATTGCAGAAAAAAGAACTTTCCGAAACCGAAATTTGGGAAAATATAGCTGATATACATCAATTATATTGCGTAATTGCCAAAGGCGCAGGTTTCAACGCTTTTCTATTGCACGAGCATTATTTTTGGGCTTTAAAAAAATACTTGGGCGAAAATTTCAAATTAGTCGCTTATTATCTCAACGGCAAAATGGTTGCTTTTTACACCGTTATCCTAAACGGGCGGGAAATGGAAGCGCATTTTTTGGGCGTTGATGCCGAACTCAATCACGAATACCAAATTTATTTAAACATTCTGTACGATTTAGCCAAAACGGGAATTTATTACCAAGTCGAGCGCATAGATTTTGCTCGCACTGCTTTTGAAATCAAAACTTCTATAGGTGCTGTGCCGCGCGATATGCACTGTTTTATGCGCCATCGCAATAGTTTTTCGTCTGCTCTACTCAAGTTTGCCCTCAATTATTTTTCTGTGAAAGAAAAATGGCAGCAAAGACATCCATTTAAGGATAGCCCTGCTGCCGAAGCGGAAACGGAGTAAATTTTTCAAAAAAAATTTGTATAAACCAAAAATTTGAACTAGTTTTGCAAAAGGAACGCTTTTGCTGTTTATATTTATAATAAAAGTATAAAATGACTCCAGCACAAAAATTTGAGCGTTACCAAGTATTGGTATTTAGTTTATTGCAAGGCGATATTTTATCAAGCCAAGAACAAACGGAACTTTTAGAGCTACAAAAATCTTTCGTTCAAAATGTTCCTACTTCGTTAGCGCAATTTTTTCAAACTTCGCAGCCGCTAACTTTTCTAGAAAAAATAGATTTGATTGATGGAATTCGTAGTATTTTTTCGTCTTTAGCACATAACGCAATTAAAAAATTTTTAGAAGATTTATTTAAATTTAAATTTGAGCGTTACCAAGTATTGGTATTTAGTTTATTGCAAGGCGATATTTTATCAAGCCAAGAACAAACGGAACTTTTAGAACTACAAAAGCCTTCAGTTAGAAATAATGTTCCTACTTCGTTAGAGCAATTTTTTAAAACTCCACAGTCGCTAATTTTACAAGAAAGAATAGATTTGATTGATGAAATTTGTAGTATTTTTTCGTCTTTAACACATAGCACAGTCCAAGATTTTCTAAAAATTTTAGCGATTTTAAAAACTGGTTTTGTGGGTTATAATAAGTCTGCGTTGGGGAAAATGGTTTTTGAGTTTCGGCAAAAGTGGCAAATAGGAAACCACTCCCAATTTAGTTCAGAGGAACAAGAATGTTATAATGCTATGCTCAATTATAACGGGATGCAAAATTTTAAGCCACATTACGCGGCCAATATAGCTGTTGCTGAATTTGTTGATACACAAGGGACTACAAATTATATTATGCGTA
>Ga0075154_10001918_pt1 | contig 14086 bp, 13 predicted proteins | sample JI71714BDNA_FD_70965 | JGI IMG/M metagenome (GOLD analysis project Ga0075154, IMG submission 70965) | Wastewater effluent complex algal communities from Wisconsin, to seasonally profile nutrient transformation and Carbon sequestration -... | ecosystem: Engineered > WWTP > Effluent > Algae... | reverse complement strand
CTATTGCCAGGCTTAAACATAACGAGTGGGTCAAAGAGGGGCTACCGTCTAGGAACCCTAAAGATGAAGTTTTTCGACGTATGTATTACACGAGATATATCGATGACTTTATAATCGGCTTTAGTGGTACCCGAGCTGAGGCGGAGGAAATAAAAGCCACAATCGAAGCGTTCCTTTTGGACAAATTATTACTGAAAACTAACGAAACTAAGTCATACATAAGTCACTCGTCCGACAAAGAAACAAAATACTTGGGTTTTTATATCCGCTATATTACGAACAATAAAATTGTAAAAGACCCTCGTATCCCTGAGAAGGATGGGAAAGGTATGGGCTACCAACTTAAATCAACTGCTATCAACTCAGCCCAATTAAGAATACCTACTCAACTTATACTACGACGTGCCGTTGATCGCGGATACGGGAAAATACGGAAAAGCGGTACTATCAGACCTTCCTCATGTCGTAAACTTAGCTCCCTTGACGATAAACTAATCGTACAAAGATTTTCTAGCATAATAAGAGGCTTAATGGGTTTCTATTCCCCAGCTAATAAACTTAGTGACCTCTGGCAAATAGTCGCCTTTTTCCGCAAATCATGTGCACTAACACTTGCGGACAAACATAAATTAAAAACTGCGGCGAGTGTATATAAGCGGTACGGCCCCAACCTTAAAGTGACTGATCCTGATAAGAGAAAGGAAACCGTACTATTTTATCCTACCACTTTAAAATCTACTGGCAACTTCAAACTAGGTAAACAAAATCTTACGTTGTCAGTTTTTGTAATGGACCCAATAAAAGGTTCTTACAAATCTAATATAAAGTCAGAAATGACTTGTCAATGGCCACACTGTGACCGTACTCTAAGCTTGGAAGAACATCATATTAACCCAGTCAGAAATATTAATGGAAAAAGCAAAAGTTTATCGGAATACCATGTGTGGTTAAGAAAAAAACAAAGACAAACAGTCACTTTATGCCGTGAACATCATCTTGAGGTTGAAAAACTTTCTCGATTGAAAAAGTAGCGTACGTGAAGCCGCTAAACATCTTTGATTAAACAAAAGTTTATATTTGAGGACGAGCTCAGTGCAGGATGGCCTCTTGCATGCTGTAGCTCTGAGACGGGGGGAAAGCCCTATGTCTATTTTCGGTCATCCAGAAGTTTATATCTTGATTGTTCCTGGATTTGGTATTGTTAGCCATGTTGTAGTAAGTGCTGCTAGAAAACCTATTTTTGGCTATCTAGGAATGGTTTACGGTGCGCCGTTGCGCTTGTTTTTCCGTTATGTATTTTAGTCAAATACGTGTGAATTCGTTCTCTTTAAAGAAAGTCACGAGTCTTCTCTGGGTAGCAGTCAATAAAGATTGTGGAAAAGCACAGAGCGATAGCAAGTTGAGACTTAATATGAGAAAGTCAAGACTACTTGAGACGATTTTAAACATGGTTACGATAAGAAACTTGATACGCTTAGCTGGGACGTCATTATCCTATTGGTTACCTCATATTTATAACCTTGTTGTCATGTGGTTGTGGTCATGCGTACAGGGTTTCAATCAAGAAAACACTGACACAGCACTTCAAGAAGAAGTTTACAAAGCGCAAGAACCTAAATTTAAAAGACTTAAAAACCGGAAAAATTTAAGAACTACGGGATTTAACCTTCGTAATTGTTTATATCGGTACGAAGGAAAACGGAGCGTTCATAGTACTTTTTGCATAAAGGAAGGGACGCAGACAAACAAACCTTTTGTTAACTCTCGCCGGCTATTTACTACAAAAGATTCGCCCATAAATCTGGATGAGCGGGTTATGGTCACGGAGCTGAAACAATTGGTAGAAAAATGCAAGAATAGAGATGGTAGGTATGGAAACTTAATTCAGATTATTGGTTCTCTTTCAACTATACAACTTGCTTATTTATTGGTTAAAAGTAATCCAGGTATATCTGCAAAAGGAATTGACAGTACAACTCTAGATGGTTTAAGTCTTAAATCGCTACAAAAGATATCGCAAGATGTTCTTAGTGGTAAAATAAATTTTTCTCCTGTTAGACGAGTGTATATTCCAAAACCAGGCAAATCCGTTTTACGACCTCTCGGTGTTAGCAATCCACGTGAAAAAATAGTACAAAAAGCTATGGAAATGGTTTTGACTGCTATTTTTGAAGAAATGTTTTTAGATTGTAGTCACGGATCTAGACCTTGTCGTAGCTGTCATACCGCTTTGAAACATTTACAATTGAAAATCGGTAATGCTTCAACTTACTCTTGGGTAATCGAAGGGGATATTAAAGGTTGTTTCGATAATATTCAACATGATATGATCATAAAAGGACTGAAGCGAAAAGTTGATTGCGTTAGTACACTCACCTTAGTTAAACGAATCCTAAATGCTGGATATGTATTAGATGAAGACTTAAAGAAAGTTGGTAAGAAAAATGCGAAAGTATATCGAACCAACACAGGTACCCCTCAAGGGGTCGTCTTGAGTCCTTTATTTAGTAATATAGTATTACACGAGTTGGATGAATTTATCGAAGGAAAATTAAAAATTGAGTATACGAAAGGTAAAAAACGAAAAGCTAATTTAGAGTATCGAAAACTTAGGTACCGGATTAAACGTGAAACTGATCTTAAAAAGCGACGTATTTTGATTAACGAATGTCTTAAAGTCCCGTCCAAGGATTTGTATGATCCTGACTTTAAAAGACTATTTTATGTTAGATATGTTGACGATTTGGTTATTTTAATGACTGGGTCAATTAAAGAAGTTAAAGACGTACGTGACTTAGTTTCTAGAAAATTACAGAATATAGGTTTAACTCTGAATTTGGAAAAGACTCACATTACTTTATTAAGAGGAAAAGAAAAATGTCATTTTCTTGGGGTGGATTTTTTTATTCGAAAGAATACTGATAAACACCACAAGCCTGTTAGTTTAGTTAAAAAAAATACCACAATTCGTCAAAGATTTACGCCAAGGATTCTCCTACATGCCCCCATCTTGAAACTTCTAGTTAAGTTAAAAGATAAAGGCTTTGTAAGGAGAAACCACATGAGTGAATTCTTTCCAATTGCGAAGACCAATTGTATGAATTTAACACACGCGCAAATTTTAAATTATTTTAACAGCCGTATACGAGGAATTCTTAATTATTACTGTTGTGCTCATAACAGAAATGAGTTATGGTCAATTGTTCGATTTCTTAATTATTCCTGTGCTTTAACTTTGGCACGGAAATTTAAATTAAAAACTTTAGCTAAGACCTTCAAAAAGTTTGGTCGTGATTTGAGCCTCGTGAATAAAAAAGGTAAGGAATATAAAATTTTCAGACCTGATAATTTGAGAATGCTACCAATGAACGAAAGATTTAAGGTTAACGAAAACAACAACATTGACGAGTTATTAAACCAGACATGGACTAATAGCTTAACTCGTTCCCAATTTGATGAGCCTTGTGCCATTTGTGGGACACTTGACAATATTGAAATTCATCACTTAAGGTCTGTAAAAGATGTTCGAGTGAAAACTAGAACATATGCACAATGGACTGGTGGGTTTTTAAGAAAGTCAATCCCTTTATGTAAAGATCACCATGTACAACTTCATGCGGGTAATTTATCACATGAGGATGTAAAACGGTTATCAATATATAAAGGTAAGATACATGATAATAAAAGAAAAATTAAATAGAAGTATTTTTGTTTGTCGGAGAGCCGTATGATGGGAAACTATCACGTACGGTTTGGAGGGCAGTGTATCCCGATATGCACTGACCCCTGCCAATGTTCTCTATTGGTGTTCTTGGGTTTATTGTTTGGGCTCATCATATGGCGCGCGTGAAGAAGGCGCGGAAGAACAAAGCCTGTCTGAATCTTGGCTTAAGGGAAGGACTAACTGCCTCGTTTGGGGTTAACCTTTTGGTAGTAAAGCACTTGTCCAAAGGGAGAAAATCATATATAACGTTCATTATATTATATTTAACAACCGCCTTATTGTTGAATAGATCTATCCCCATCTCACAAACTTGTCGGGTTATAAAAATGAAGACTAGACTATTGGGTCCGTGTGCGACCGTGCAAAGGCTGTATTGCTCAAGCATTTTTACTTCAAATGTTTCTTATACATGCGGAGAATCAAATCAGACTGAAGTAAAACTAATAGCGAAGACCTTGGTAAATCGCTTGAAAAGTAGTGTCGACCCTCAACAAGTTGTTATAAATCTTCCGTTTAATACTATTCGTCGAAATCATGTCATGCCGGAAGCTTTCACTGGAAGTTTTCGGACAAGGAGCTCATTAAAAGCTCAAAACAAGCTAAAAGTCTGTTTTGCGCCAAAGGGAGCACGTTTTTTCTCTAGTAATCGAACTACTGCAGGCTCTGAGAACCATAGAACTATTAAAATTATTCTTTGTGATATGTTTTTAAAATACCAATACACCATATGTGTAGAACCAAAACTTCCTCTTAGTCATTTAATACCTTTATCTTTGTTGACTTGCATTTTTGATTCTTTATATTACATTACAGTTTACTGGATATCCATCTTTTATATTATATCTACTTTGTATATAGCTGAAAAGTTTCCAGATTCATTTGGCTCCAGGTATTTAAGTTTCTTAAAACGCCATTCCAGTACTGAAATGTTTGAGAAATATTGTGGTAACCCTTGGGGAGCTTTAAAAACAGCTATTAAAAATCCTGAATTCATTAAGGTTGCTGCTCAAAACGGAGTTGGTAAAGCGATAACTGGTACAGGAGTTGCTCTTGTTACTGAACACGCCTTCCACAAAGCGAAGGTAGGTCAAATATACGAATACAGGACGGACGAATATATGAATGGTGGTAAACATTCATCGGGTAACCCTTTTAGTTTTAAACCTAATGGACCATCAATATTAGAGAAAGTTGCAGGTAGAAATGGTAAATAAAAACATTTATAAAGATACTCAAATACGGTCTTCAGAATTGATTGCTGAGGAGTTATCAAGATTACATGAATACTCCGAACAAAACAATATCAATGAGGTTAATAATTGTGTTGACTCTCTTCTAAGAAAATCAGAATTTTGGATTCTATGCTATGAAAGTATTAAAAGTAATCCTGGAGGAAGTTCTTTTACTGGAAAAGCTGTGACCATAGATGATATCAACTTAGAATTTTTCTATAAACTTTCAATAAATATTTCTAAAGGTAGATTTAATTTCGGTCCTATTTGTAAGATTAAACTTCAAGGGGGTATAAGACCTCTTGGAATTGCTGACTCTGTAGACAAGATTGTACAAAAAGGTATAGCAGTCATACTTGAAGAATTATCAGAACATCGGTTTTTGGACTGTAATTTAGGTTTTCGTAGGGGAAGATCTTGCCATGATGCTATAACGTACATCAAGAGAAAAGTCTCTTCGGGGATGTGGGCTATTGAAGGTGACATTAGTAAATGTTTCGATCGATTTAATTACAAAAGGATTGTTTCCTTGATTCGGAAGAAATACATAAGTCATCAAGTTTTTATAGATCTTCTCTACAAGTCATTAAAAACTAAAATAATATCAATAAATAGTTCATTTATTAGTAAAATCGGAATCTCTCAAGGTTCTGTTGTTAGTCCTATTCTTTGCAATATTTATTTACATGAATTCGATATTTTTATTAATGAAAGCGAAGAGCTGAAGAAATTCCGAAGTGCTAAAACTATCACTGCCAATTCAAAACTCAAAGCATTGCTATCTCTCTCGAAAGAGGAAGACGAAAAAGCAAAGAATATAAAAAGAAGCAAGGGTAAACTTAAATACTTTAAGTTTCTTCAGAAACTTAAAGTTTCTAAGCTTAAACTTGCTGAAAAAAATAACGTTAACCGTGTTATTTTCAAAGTTAAAAATCGAAGAATTGTTTTCGTCAGATACGCTGACGATTTCATTATTTTTGTTTGGGGTACTAAAAACGATTGCTTAGAAATCCAAAAATTGGTTACAAACTTTTTTAAGGGAAATTTGGATTTGGATTTTTCCAAAGAAAAATCTCATATCACAGATCTTAAAAAAAGTAAAGCTAATTTTCTAGGTTTTCAGATTTGGCAATCTCCAGGAAAAATATTTTCGAAAAAGTCTGATGTCAATCCTTATAGAAAAATAGATCGAGTTAAAATGAACTCGAAATTTCGAAGAGCCTCTATGCAAATACCTCGTATAAGAATCACTTTTAGTATGAATGAGATTTTACATAAACTTCTTGATAAAGGTTTGGTTCGTAAAATAGCCGAAAAATTTTTCCCTATAAGTTATAAGTCTGCTTTGCAATACGATATCGCGAATATCGTTTTATACATTAAATCGGTATTCCGTGGTTTGGCCAACTACTATGGATTTGCTCATAATTGGTATGATGCTAAAACTCTTTACAATTATTTTGGTCGTTACTGTACAGCAATGACCATTGCTCACAAAACTAAAAGCAAAGTTTCGAAAGTATTTAAAATATATGGTTCGGAACTTACCATAAGGGATAGTAACGATAAAGTTATAGCTTCGTATGGTATTCTTTCTAATGCAAATTTTAAAAAGAATGTTAGTCAGTCTTATGTCTCTTTTTCTAGTGTTACAGATATTGAGCAATTGCTTTTAGTAAATCTTAAAGTTGCGAAGCAGCATCTCATTTTATGACCCTGTGTTATATGCGGTGCACCGGTCGAGATGCATCATATAAAGCATGTGCGAAAAACCTTATCTAAAAAGAAACCTGGTTCGTTTAATTATTATCTCGAGGCGATGAGATTAGTTAACCGTAAGACTTTACCGGTATGTAAATATCATCATAACCTAATAGATGCAGGTAAATACGATAAGGATTCATTTTCTAATTTTTTCGATTCTTTCAAGAAAAACGGAGTTGGTTTTAATTAAAATAAGGCAAAAGCGTTAGTATCAAAGGCTTCTACGTCAGAGAAATCTGTAAATATTAGATATTGTTTAGAAAAAACTGGAGAGCTTTGCGAGGGGAAACTTTCACGCTGAGTTCGGATAGAAGTTCTGTGGATTATATTTTATAATCATCGTTTCTTACTATACTATACTGTTGGTTTAGATATTGATACAAGAGCCTATTTCACAGCTGCCACAATGATAATTGCAATACCCACGGGAATTAAAATTTTTAGCTGGTTAGCCACTTTATGGGGTGGTTCTATCGATTTACGAACTCCAGCATTATTCGCGTTAGGTTTTATTTTTCTTTTCAGTGTTGGTGGTGTTACAGGAGTAGTTTTGGCAAACTCAGGTATTGATATTTCTTTACACGATACCTATTATGTAGTGGCTCATTTCCATTACGCATTATCTATGGGAGCTGTATTTACTATGTTTGCAGGAATTTATTATTGGTTTGATAAAATTACAGGAGTTCGATATTCAGAAGTTTTAGGCCAAATTCACTTTTGGACTTTTTTTGTGGGAGTTAATGTAACTTTTTTTCCAATGCATTTCTTAGGAGTAGCTGGTATGCCAAGAAGAATTCCAGACTATCCTGATGCCTTTTACACTTTTAATAAAATAGCTTCTTGGGGATCTTATATTTCAGTTATTTCCGCTATATTATTTTTTTATTTAGTATTTGAGGCATTATCTTCAAATAGAAAAGTGGAAACAGTTTAAATGTTTTCATTTTTTGGAGTATAGCCAAGTGGTAAGGCTCTCGTTTTTGGTACGAGCAAACAAAGGTTCGAATCCTTTTATTCCAAATAATTAAACTTTTTTACGGAAGTTTGTGAAGCTTAATTCTGAAAAGTGTTAGTGTTTTGACGTAAATTAATGGAACAAGATATCATAGTAGCTGAGCTCTTTGAATAATTATCATAGCCTCCTAAATAAAAATCTTCTATCCATTTTTTAAGTTGTGATGTAAAATTTTTCACTTTAGCAACTTTGAATGGAAATATTGTAAAAACCTGCGTTTGTTTTTTTAAATGAAAAGATAATTTAGACAGGCTGCAACTATTTAAATATAGAAAACTAATAAAATTCTTAAAATTAAATAAATTGTTAGAATTATAAAAAATTCGAGTATTATACTTTATATTATTTGTAAATTCGACATTTTTTAATGTTGAAGTTAATTTTCTTAACAAGTGCCAATTATTTTTAGTGTTTTGCATAGATGATATGAGTTTTATAGTTTGTTTAATTTCCCCTTCAGTATTTATGTAGTTGCCTGAGTCTTCAAAAAATGTATTATTTGGTAAAAATATGTAGTTAGGTATATTTAGTTTATTTTTAGAGGTTAAATGGTTATTTTGATTATTCTGTTCGATAAATACTTTAAAATTCAGGTTTAAAGAAAAATAATTTAAAAGTTCTAATTCTATAATTTTTTCTGTAATAAATGAAGTTTTTAAATTGCTATTAATAAAAAACAAACCATTCGTTTTTATTAAATCGTTTTTAGATAAAACTTTAAAACAGGCCAAATTACTAATACCAGTGGAGTTTAATGAAGTATTTAATAAGTTAAACGCGTTCCAAGTTTTTCTTTTATAGTTTTTATTTAAAGATGCAAAAAAATTCATTATAGCAGGAGAATCTTGTCTTTGTAAAGTTTCAGTATTCAGTACGGTTAATAAATTTGTACTGTTCTTTATCGTTGTACAAATCGTGCTATTACCTTCTATTATATTATTTAACTTTTTTAAATTAGATCCCAGTGTTAATGATGGGAAAGTTAAGTTAGTTTTGGATCCTAGAGATATTATTTTAAAGTTTCCTTTTAAAAAACGCTTTTTAAGCTTTAAATTCAAGTAAGGGCTTTCATATCTAGTGTTTGTTGCTATAAGAAAGCATAAATTAGAAGATTCTAACACTTTAGGATTACTTATAGTGTTGATTTGCAAATTTGATTCAAAATCGTTTGATACCTTTGATTTAACAGCTCTTCTAAGTTCAAAAAAAGAATATTTTTTTTCAAGTAAAAGTAAAATAGTAACAATTTCTATAGAGCTACTCTCATCAAATAATATTATAAAAGGGTTTATTTTTAAAAGATGATTTTCTAAATGATCAAACAAATAAACTATAGTAATTAATTTTTTAAAAAGATTGTTCCAGGATATGTCTATAAATTTTTGAGAGTTTACTACCAAAAATTTATCTATATTCCTATTTGTAGAAAACATACCATCATAAATAAACCGAGTTTTATTAGAAATCCACTGATTATGTGAATCAATATTTCGATGGTTGAAACCCGGTAATATTTTTATAATTTTGTTATTTTTTAAAAATATCTGAGTATTTAATCCAAAACCATCCGAAAGGTCTATGGAATCTATTTTTTTAAGCTCCCAGTTTCGGCCACTAAAAGGGTAAGGTTTTGATGTGAGAGCACCTACGGGACAAATGTCTACTATGTTACCTGATAGTTCTGATTGAAATATTTTGTTAATGTATGTTCCTACTTCACATGACATACCACGGCCAAAAATACCTAAATCTTCAACGCCAGCTATTTCGTTAGCAAATCTGACACATCGTGTGCAGTGTATACATCTAGTCATAACGGTTTTAACGATAGGACCTAGATTTTTATCAGTTACGATACGTTTAAAACTATAAAACCTTTTTTTTGTGATACCGAAAAAGAGAGACTGATCCTGCAAATCACATTCACCCCCTTGATCACATATAGGACAATCTAAAGGATGATTTAATAGTAGAAATTCCATAATATTTTCTCTTGCTTTTTTGACAAGGGGACTGTTTGTATATATTTTAGTATTAGCAGCTAGACTAGATTTAGCATTCATAGCACACGATACTATAGGTTTTGGTGATTTTTCTAATTCTATTAAACACATACGACAATTTCCTGCAATAGATAAATCTTTATGGTAACAATAATGAGGGATAGTAATACCCAAACTTTCACAGTATTCTATCAAAGGAATGGTATGTTTCCAATAATTTTTAGGATTTTGTACATTAAATTCTAAAACGTAATTAAATTTTATATTATCGATATAGAAATATTTCAAAATATAGAGATATTTATTAGAAAATGTAGCTTAACTCGGTTAAAGCGTCGACCTGTCACGTCGAAGACTGCGGGTTCAAGTCCCGTCTTTTTCGTAACTTTTAAGTAAAGTTTTGATTTTTCATTTTTTCAAAACTTATAGTGTTTTTAGTATTATTGTATATAGATAAAATTGCTAAACCTATAGCAGATTCTGTCGCGGCAATCGTTAAAATAAATAACACGAAAATTTGACCGATAAGATCATCAAATTGTATAGAAAAAGCTAAAAAATTTAAATTAACAGCTAAAAGCATTAATTCAATAGACATAATTGTGATTAATATATTCTTTCTGTTTAATACCAATCCGATCATCCCTGTAAAAAATAAAATTGTTGTAATATTTAAAATTTCTTTTATATGAATCATTTTTGAGTATACTGAGATTTGAACTCAGGACCTGTGGATTAAAAGTCCAATGCTCTACCAATTGAGCTATATACTCTTATATATAAATTTACTTGAGTTAGGCAAGTTTTATATACCGAAAAGTAATAAAAACACAATCATTAATGCAAATAAAGCAATAGCCTCAGTTAAAGCGAAACCTAAAATTGCCATTTTAAATAGTTCATCTTTTAATGATGGATTTCGAGAAATACCTAGTACTAATGCACCAAATACGGTACCTATACCAACACCTGCACCTGCTAAACCAATTGTTGCTAAACCTGCACCTATACATTTTGCTGCTTGTAGTAACATAAACACGTTTAAACTATGTTTATGCTAGTATCGAGGTAGATTAATCAGCCTTTTAACATCCTATCTTTTATATTGATTTAAGAGTCTTGAATTACAAATAAATAAAGCTAATTGAATATTTGGGTTTTAATTGGTAATTTAGCACTTCCCGTTTTAAACGCCTTTATTGCTGTTTTATTGTTAATACCGCAAATCTCAAAAATAACGGACCCTCCTTTAACACGGGTAGCCCAGTGAGAAACGTTACCTTTTCCTTTACCCATTCTTACTTCTATTGGTTTTTTTGTTATAGGTAAACTGGGAAAGACTTTGATCCAGATTTTACCTTTTTTTTTCATTTTGCGTGCGATAGCCTGTCTAGCGGCTTCAAGCTGTCTAGCAGAAATGAGTCCCGATTCTAAAGCTTTTAATCCTATCGTCCCAAAGTTTAAGTTATTTTTATAACTGAATTTACGTAGTTTTCCTTTTTTAATTTTTTTATATTTTATTTTTTTTGGTTGTAAAAGCAAAGTTTTAAGTATTTTTATCAAAAAAATTGTAACGTACAAGGTTGTTAATCGTTATCTTTTTTTAATTGATCCAAACTTTAATACCAAATGTGCCGTTTTTAGTATAGCTCGTAGCTTGAGAATAATCAATGCTATTATCTATTGTTTGTATTGATATGTTTCCGATCAATATCAGCCTATTTTTGGCTCTGGGAGCTCCGTTAAATCGACCATTAATTACAATTTTGATACCTTTAATTTTTGAAAATTTTGAATTTATAAACAAAACCAAAAGCGTTTTAAAAAAAATTAAAAAATGATTGTGTCGCTTTAAAAAAGCCATTTGTTGAGCCAAAAACTCAGCAAGTAGACTAGTTGGGTTTTTAATTTTAGTAGACACAAAAACAATATTCAGACTTTCTTTAAAAAATTTATTTCTAGAATATCGCTTTAAAAATAAAATTTTCTTTTTCAGGAAATTCTGCTCCTCTTTTGGTAATTTAAAAGATACTCCTCGGTTTAGGTTTTTAAAGCTTAAAAAAATATGGAATTTTTTGTCTGTAAATAGACTTAAAGTTTCCAGAATTTGTTCTGTGATATTATTTTTTGTTAAATTTTCATTTGTTTGATATATTTTATGACTTAACGACTGTTTATATCTTTTTAATATGTTAACCCGTTTGGCTCGATTTATTCGAATTTTTGGTTCCAGATCTTTCAAAAACTGGTTTAGTCTTAAATTTGTTTGAGCTTTTTTTAGACTTTTTAGTTTTTTATTTTTTTTATTGTTAAATTTTACGGGTAGATTAATTTTTTCTTTATTTACTAACAAGCTTGATTTTTTTGTACTGAAATATGAAATAAATATATACATGTTATTTTCATTGAAATGTAATTTACATTTTTGAAGAAATAAACCTTTTTTGTTCAAAATTTCTTTTAAATATTTTTGAATTTCAATATTCTGGTAGTTATAACGGGTAAATTCTTCATTGTTTAGTTCAAAGTACTTAGAATTCCACTCGTTATGTTTATTACCTAAACGAAAGCTAATAGAATTAGTTTTTTGTCCCATTATTTTTTTTTAAATTTAAAAGTTTTTCTGGTTTTTATGAATTCACCCAATTTATGCCCAATCATTTCTCGCACAATAGTTATTTTTATAAAAGTTTTACCGTTATGTATTAAAAAGGTTTTCCCTATATATAAAGGTAAAATTACAAGATTGCGAGATTTTGTTTTTATATCTTTTGTTACATTAGTTGAATTTTCATTAATTAAAAATAGTTTTTGATTCATAAATCTTTTCATTTATTTTTTGAGCTACTAGTTTTGCCACGTTTATTACTTTTACCCCAAGGTGTTAGATCTTTACCTGATTTACGTCCTTCACCACCACCATGTGGATGATCGATAGGGTTCATAGCAACTCCTCGAACGGTAGGGCGTTTGTTTAGCCAACGAGACCTACCTGCTTTGTTAATTGTTGTTAAAGTATGTGACTCGTTAGCAACAATACCTATAGATGCGTAACATTTCACTGATATTTTTTTTTGTTCATTAGATGGTAATTTAATACGACAATATGTAGATGTTTTCTCCATTACTTGTGCGAAAGCCCCGGCAGCGCGGCAAATAGTTGCAGATTCTTTTTTTTTCGTAGAAATGTTGTAAATTAAAGATCCTTCAGGTATTTTTGAAAGAGGTAATGAATGACCTATTAGGACTTCAGCATTGGGCCCTGTTTTAATTATATTTCCAATAATTAAATATTTAGGTGCTATTGTATAGTAATAATTTTTTCTTAAAAAATCGTAAACAGACACTATATGAGCGCTTCTATTAGGGTCATATTCAATACTTGTTACAATACCAATTGAATTCTTAGTCAAGTTAAAAGATATTGCTCTATAATTTTGTTTATGTCCGCCGCCTTTGTGATATGTGGTTATTTTTCCAGTATTGTTTCGTCCTGAAGAATTTTTTAAACCTTTAATTTTTGATTTAAGTAAAGGCTTATTTCTTAGAAATTTGTTATTTATTTTTATTAAATTTCTTTGAGATGGTGTTGTAGGGTTAAATTTTTGTAACATTAGAAATTTTTATAATTAAAAGTATTTTTTAAATTTTTCATAATTATGTTTATATTACAAATACAAAAAAATAAAATCGAACAAAATAAAATATTACAAATTGTTTATTTAAAAAATGAAATAAAGAAAGTAAAAAGAAAAATACTTCTTTTAGAAAAACAAAAAGACAATAAAATTTCTAAAAATTTAAGACTTTTATTATCAAAAGGTACTTCTTTTAAATCAAAAAATTTAATAAATTATATTATCGGAATTTCAGTATACAATACTAAGACAATTATTCATGTATCAGATATTAAAGGTACTATAAAGTTTTTTTGCACTGCAGGATCTTTGGGTTTAAAGCGAAAACAAACAAATAAACAAGTAACAGTTTTAATTAAACTTGTAAAGATTATGATGTCTAGGACTAAGTTTATTTCAAAACAAGATTTTATAGCATTACATCTTAAAAATTGTAACAAATATTTAAGTACTTTTGTGTCGTCCTTTTTAGCGAAATATTATAATATAGAATTTATAAGAATCGATAATAATCAACCACATAACGGATGTAGACCTCGTAAAATAAAACGTAAAAAACGAAGAAAATTGGATTTTACTCGAATTAGTTAATTTTTAAGATTATATTATAAAATTTTGTATATTGGTGTAGTGATGAATAAAAATTGTTTTACAAAGAAGAAATGACTGAGCGGTTTAAAGTGGTAGATTGTAAATCTATTGGGTTC
>Ga0075154_10001917_pt1 | contig 14094 bp, 10 predicted proteins | sample JI71714BDNA_FD_70965 | JGI IMG/M metagenome (GOLD analysis project Ga0075154, IMG submission 70965) | Wastewater effluent complex algal communities from Wisconsin, to seasonally profile nutrient transformation and Carbon sequestration -... | ecosystem: Engineered > WWTP > Effluent > Algae... | reverse complement strand
GACCCCTTACCGAATTAAGTGTTGCTTTGCAAGAACAGCTTCAGTCGTCAAATATGCAGTATGCACAAAAAGACGGCTACGTATTTTTAACCGGAGGTTATGGCCGAAGTAACACAGCCGGCGATCATATCACTTTTCCGAGGATAACCGCCGTGGATATCGCCGGTCTTATCGCCGCCATTGAATCACAAACGCCCATTTCTTCTTCTTTTTATACACTCGCCGATGAAAATATGGCAGTTACCGGTGGACAAATGCGCGTATTAAACGGCATATTCTATCTTGTAGGTGGAAACCGGTTTGATGGACGGTATAATCCAAATAACGGACCTTCATTTACACAGGAGTATACGAATTCCATACGTAAGTTTTCTGCACAGGTTTCGGGGGGAAATGTAACGGTTAGCAATTTTTCTGAGACTATAGATGCTGAAAATTTACATCGCCGCGATTATAATTTAGTGAGTACTATTTTCCCTGGTGGCGAAGAAGCATACAGCATCAGTAGCGGTGTTTTCCAGGTGGTGGATGATTTTCCTTTTGAAACCTGGGTTGACGTAAAAGCCGGAGGACATTCACTCGTGCCTAACTTTAACCAGAAATTGAGTCATTATCATTCTGCTCACAGCCAACTTTTTGATTCTACCACCCAAAAAATGTATTATCTTTTTTATGGCGGAATGGCACGTTATGTATATAACAGCCAAAATCAACTTGTGCAAAAAGATTCGGTACCCTTTGTAAATACCATCAGCTGTGTAGAACGGGCTTCGGCATCTGCCCCCCTGGAGTACAAAATGGATGAAGAAATGCCGGGTTTATTGGGTGCCGGTGCCGAGTTTTTCAATATTCAAAATCCTGAATATTCCAATAATGTAATCAAATACCACCAAATAGCTGATTCGGTAGTTTTAGGGTATATAGTGGGAGGAATTAACAGCACGCTTCCCAATATTTTCTGGATAAATACAGGCGCCGAAAGCTCTGCTTCAAATGTGGTTTACCGTGTTATCCTTAAAAAAAAATCTGAATCAGGTATTAATCAGGTAAACGATACGCCTTTTTATATGAGTGCAAAACCCAACCCTACATCTGCATGGATAGACCTGATGGTTGAAAATACACAGAAAGGGCCGGTTAGTATTCGTGTTTTTGACCTCAGCGGTAAAGAAATTATACAGAAAACGATTCCTAAGGTAACGGAAGCTTATCTAAGCTTTAGTTTTGATTTAAGCAGTTATCCGAACGGTATTTATCTTGTGGATGTACAGCAGGGTGAGGTTTCGAGTCGTGTAAAAGTTATTAAATCAAATTAAAAGGTGCTTTAGTTGCTTTATGCGGATGAAAAAGTATATTTTATTTTTGGGCTGCGCAACGGTCTTGCTCTCTTGTTCTCAAAAAGAGCCGTTGTCTGAATTTCCCGAGAAGTCAGCATACGAGGCACTTGGCGATAGCATAAGTCAGATTACATTTGATACCCTCAGCAGCACGTTGAAAAATAAAATGCAAGAATCAGGGCCGGTTGGGGCTTTGCGTTTTTGTAATACAAAAGCAATACAGTTAACAGGCTTGTATACGAGTCCAACTTTAGTATCGGTAAAACGCAGTTCAAGCAAAATCCGGAATGTGCATAACAAACCGGATGAATGGGAATTGGCAGCCCTCAAAACGTTTGAGGCTAACCCGGATATTACACGGATATCTGAAAAACATGCCGATGGAACCATACGGTATTACCGTCCGATTATCGTAATGGAAAATTGCTTAAAATGCCATGGTAATCCGGAAACCTTTTCAGACAGCCTAAAATCTACCCTGCATGCCTTATATCCCGATGATAAAGCGATTAACTATAAACCCGGGGATTTAAGGGGTGTTTGGTCTCTTACTTTTAAAACGAACTGATTTTCTGTAACATCTGTTACCAAGTTTGTGGTATAATCTCCAGAACTTTAGGAAAAATTAAATCCATGAACACTACATTTGATGTGGCCATTATTGGGGCCGGAACGGGAGGTATTTTTACAGCCGCCCAACTGCTGAATAAAAAGCCCGATTTAAACCTGGTATTAATTGATCCTTCCGAAACACACTGGTATCAAGCCGCCTGGACTTTAGTCGGTGCGGGTACTTTCAACCTGAAAGCCACCCAAAGGCCCACATCTTCCCTTATTCCGAAAAGGGCTAAATGGATAAAACAACGGGTTGAAAAGATAGACGCCGGCAAAAATGAACTGGTGTTGAGCAATGGGGAGCAAATTTCCTACAAAACCCTTGTGGTTTCGCCCGGGCTCGTGTATGATTATGATGCCATGCCCGGCCTGCGGGAAGCGTTGCAAAAAGACAATGTATGCTCTAATTATGTAGACCCGGAGAAAACCTGGCAAGTAATCAAAAACTTTAAAGGTGGAAATGCCGTATTTACGCAGCCCTCAACACCTATTAAATGCGGCGGAGCACCCCAAAAAATCATGTATTTGGCCGAGGAGGCATTTAGAAAAACAGGTGTTCGCGACAAAACAAAGGTAATTTTTGCTTCACCGGGTTCTGTTATATTTGGTGTGAAAATATTTGCCGATACCTTGATGAATATCATACACCGTAAGGGTGTTATTTTAAAAACGTTTTATAATCCGGTTCGAATTGATTCAGCAAACAACCTTATTTATTTCCGGTATACCAAACCTGGGGAAAATGGTTGCGTGGTTACTGAAGAAGAAGGTATCCATGAACAAATTGTAGGCGAGGCTGAAATTAAAATGCCTTACGACATGCTTCATTTGGCACCACCGCAGGCCGCTCCGGAATTTATTCGTAATTCCGTATTAGCGCATCAGGAGGGTCCCAATAAGGGCTGGATGAATGTGGATATTCATACGCTCCAATCACCCGACTTTCCTAACGTTTTTGGGCTTGGTGATGTGGCTGCACTACCTACCGCAAAAACAGGTGCCGCTATCCGTAAACAGGCTCCGGTTTTGGTAGATGGAATTTTGCACTACCTGCAAAATCAAACCCTCGGAACGGCCCAATATGAAGGGTATTCATCCTGTCCATTGGTTACCGGCTATGGGAAAATGCTCCTTGCCGAGTTTAAATATAACAATGTACGCGATTCAGACCCATTAATCAGTAAATTAGTTGATACCACCAAGGAACTTTGGTCTATGTGGATTCTAAAAAAATACATGTTGCCTTGGTTATATTGGAACCGGATGATGAAAGGAAAAATGTAAAAATGACGAAAGAATTTTGGAATGAGCGGTATGCCGACAGCGCTTATATATACGGCACTGAACCGAATACCTATTTTCGTTTAAAATTAGATTCAATTTCTAAGGGGAAGTTGTTATTACCCGCCGAAGGGGAAGGTCGAAACGCCCTATATGCCGCTTCGCTTGGATGGCAGGTTGACGCATTTGATTACAGTGAACTGGCAAAACGAAAAGCAGAAATATTGGCTGCCAATGCGGGCCTCACGTTAAATTATCGAATTATGGCTGCCGAGGATATGAATTTGGAACCGGATAGCTACGACGTGATTGGTCTTTTTTATTTTCATTTACCAGCGGAACTGCGCCTTATGGTACATAAGGCATGTATTAAGGCGTTGAAACCGGGCGGTACTATACTCATGGAAGCATTTACACCCGAGCAGCTCCAGTATAATTCCGGAGGTCCTAAAAATGAAACCTGGTTATATACCCCTGAAATGATTCAGTCTGATTTTGCTGAATTGAACATTGCGGAACTAACAAAAATTACGATTCAGTTAGAGGAAGGCGAAGGGCACAAAGGCGAAGCATCCGTACTTCGTTTAATGGCAGTAAAACCTTGATTTTAATCAAAATCCGGGCCTTTTCCACGTAGTTTTTTTATTATTCCCGATTTTTTCTTCTCCGTCAGTCGCTTCTCTTTAGATGCTTTACTAGGCTTTGTTGCCTTTCTTGCTTTAGGATCCTGCAAGGCTTTTTCCAGCAGACGGAATAATTTTTCGCCTGCTATTTTTTTGTTTTCAAGCTGACTTCTGGAAACTTGCGAAATCACATGCAGCTTGCCTTCTGAATCTAATTTGCCTTCGAGACGGATTTGGAGTTTCTGTTTTTCCTCTTCTGTAAACAAGGTTGTACCCAGTATATCAAAAACCAACTCAACCTTACTCGAAACCTTGTTTACGTTCTGCCCGCCCTTTCCGCCGCTGCGGCTGGTTTTATATTCACAGCTGGATAATAAGTCTGCTAATTCGGGCTTCATGACACAAAGTAACCAAATTTTACGCATTGTTCCGGCATTCTGAAAATAGTACCTTTGACCCAGATGTCAGAATCAGGCTACATAAAACCCAAAAAACACCTCGGGCAACACTTTCTCAAGGATCTTTCCATTGCCCGTAAAACGGTAGAATCTTTCTATGCTATTTATCCGGCGGGAAATGTGGTGGAAATTGGCCCGGGAAAAGGCGTATTGACTGATTATCTGCTTGAAAATCCCAATCAACAGATTGTTGCCGTTGAACTGGATACCGAATGCATTCCGTACTTACAGAAAAAATATGCGTCAAAGCCGGCATTCCGTGTAATGGAAGCTGATTTTTTGCGGATAAAACCCGAATTGCTTTTTGAGGGCGAGTTTGCCGTGGTCGGGAATTTCCCATACAACATTTCATCGCAAATTGTTTTCAAAGTGTTGGAGTGGAAAGACCGTGTTCCGGCTTTTTGTGGCATGTTTCAGAAAGAAGTGGCCGAACGCATCTGCGCGCCGCACGGAAAAAAAGATTACGGTATTTTAAGCGTGCTGGCCCAAACCTTTTACAAAACCGAATACCTGTTTACGGTTTCTGAGGATGTGTTCCAGCCGCCCCCGAAGGTGAAATCGGGTGTCATGCGCATGAGTCGAATAGACCAGGTGGAGCTGCCTGTGCCTGAAAAGTTCTTTTTCATGTTTGTGAAAACGGCTTTCAGCCAAAGGCGGAAAACGCTTAGAAATTCACTTAAATCCATCATCCCGGCAGGCAGCAGCCTAGAAAATGTACCCTTTATGGATAAACGCGCCGAGCAGCTCAGTGTGCAGGAATTCTGGCTCCTGGCAGCCAAGATTTATGCATTAATGCCTTAATTTTTCGACTGCTTATTGTTTTGGACGGTAAAAAAACTGATTTTTATCATTCTTTTGCAAATAGGCTTGGCTCAAATTTGTTGCCTGATGATGCTTAAAATAAACAATTCAATACCAATAAAGTATGCCAATTTATCATAAACTCGGAAATCTGCCTTCAAAAAGACATACCCAGTTTTTTAAACCCGACGGCAAAATATACTACGAACAGCTGTTCGGAACCGAAGGATTTTCGGGAATGAGTTCGCTGCTTTACCATACCCATCGGCCTACAATGATTAAAGAAATGGGCCCAACCCGTGATTTGAAGCCGGTGGTGGCTGTAGAAAAAAACATTACACCACGCCGCCTGCTGGGTTTCCGGGTTACGCCAACCGATGATTTTTTGGAAAGCCGCAAATACCAGCTGGTGAACTCAGATTGTTATATTTCACTGGCTGCCCCGCGTAAAAGTATGACCGATTACTTTTACAAAAATGCCGACGGCGATGAACTAATTTTCGTACATCGTGGAAGTGGAACCTTAAAAACCATGCTGGGAAATATCCCCTTTGAATATGGAGATTACCTGCTAATTCCGCGCGGTATGATTTACCAGATGCATTTCGATGGGGAGGATAACCGTTTGCTCATAACTGAATCTTTTACGCCTATTTATACCCCAAAACGGTACCGGAATTATTTTGGGCAATTGTTGGAGCATTCTCCCTTCTGCGAACGGGATTATAAAATCCCCCAAGATTTACAGACCCATGATGAATTGGGTGAATTTGTGGTAAAAGTTAAAAAGCAGGATATTCTGCATGAAATAACGTATGCCTCGCATCCCTTTGATGTAATTGGCTGGGATGGGTATAATTATCCTTACGGATTCAGCATTCATAACTTTGAACCCATTACCGGCCGTGTGCATTTGCCGCCGCCCATTCACCAAACCTTCGAAACCGACCGGTTTGTGGTATGCAGCTTTGCCCCCCGTTTATACGATTACCATCCTTTGGCCATTCCCGCTCCATACAGTCACAGCAATATCGATAGCGATGAGGTATTGTATTATGTTGACGGTGATTTCATGAGCCGGAATGATGTGGAACACGGTATGATTACGCTTCATCCTGCCGGGATTGTTCACGGGCCGCAACCCGGCGCCACGGAACGATCAATCGGTAAAAAAGAAACCAATGAACTGGCCGTAATGATTGACACGTTCCGCCCGCTGCAGGTAACACAGGATGCGCTCGGAATTGAAGATCCGAATTATAAGTACAGCTGGTTGGAATAAATTGGAAACCAGATGCAAGAAACCAGATGCAGGATTTTTTCAGCAAAATAATTTATGACAAAATCGTATAGCACAGTGCGTTGGGTTCTTCACTCTAATATCGCCGCGTTCTTGTATCTTTGTCATTTGGGCGCAGCATTTTAAAGAAAGAAAATGGAATAAAAAATAGGAAGGTAATTGATTGCATGCTTCGCTTCGATACCGAAAAAATAGATAATTATAATTAACAGATAACAAATCTTTGAGCGCAGCGGTCCGATTGCTATCGGTCTTGGTTCTTGACTCTTGGTTCTAAAATCGCAGCGGTCTAAGGCAAAATTTAAGTCAATAAAAACATAATAATATGGCACAAGAACTTAAAAGTGTAGAGTACGGACTCGAAAAAATATTTGAAGGCGCACAGGATTTTCTTCCTCTGCTGGGTACTGACTATGTTGAATTTTACGTAGGAAACGCCAAACAGGCGGCTCATTATTATAAAACCGCATTCGGTTTTCAGTCTTTAGCCTATGCCGGACTGGAAACCGGCGTAAGAGACCGTACCTCGTATGTGATTAAACAGGATAAAATCCGTTTGGTTCTTACTACGGCGCTTACCAGCGATTCGCCCATCGGCGAACATGTAAAAAAACATGGTGACGGTGTAAAAGTAATTGCCCTTTGGGTAGAGGATGCGCGCAAAGCATACGAAGAAACAACCAGACGCGGAGCAAAATCATTCATGGAGCCTACGGTTGAAAAAGATGAACACGGCGAAGTGGTGCGTGCAGGAATTTACACCTATGGTGAAACCATTCACATGTTTGTGGAGCGTAAAAATTATACAGGTACTTTTTTGCCGGGTTTCCAAGACTGGAAAAGTGATTACAATCCAGAACCCGTAGGCCTTAAATTTATTGACCACATGGTTGGAAATGTAGGCTGGGGTGAAATGAATACTTGGGTAAAATGGTACGAAGACGTAATGGGCTTTGTAAATTTCCTTTCGTTCGACGATAAGCAAATTCATACCGAATATTCGGCCCTTATGAGTAAAGTAATGTCGAACGGAAACGGCCGCATTAAATTCCCGATCAATGAGCCTGCCGAGGGCAAGAAAAAATCACAGATTGAAGAGTACCTTGATTTTTATGAAGGTTCCGGTGTGCAGCATATTGCCGTAGCCACGGATGATATCATCAGTACCGTAAAACAGCTCAGGGCCAGAGGCGTGGAGTTTTTATCGGCTCCGCCGCACCAGTATTACCTGGATATTCCCGCCCGTTTGGGAGAGCACATGAAAATGATGAAAGAAGACATCAATGAGCTCGAAAAACTGGCGATTCTCGTTGATGCCGATGAAGAAGGCTATCTGTTACAGATTTTCACCAAACCGGTTGAAGACCGTCCTACGCTGTTCTATGAAATCATTCAACGTATGGGTGCACAAGGCTTCGGTGCCGGAAATTTCAAAGCGCTTTTTGAATCTATCGAGCGCGAGCAGGAATTAAGAGGAACGCTTTAATTTTTTGATTTATAACAAGAACGCCTCATACTTTGTGTATGGGGCGTTTTGTATTATAGCCCAACGTATGTTAAAAATTTGGTTAACGATTCAATTAAGGTTTAACTTTGTAACGTGAATAGGTTTTTGGCCATATTGCTTTCAGGAGTTATTCTTTTTTCATCGGCTGATTTATTTCAGTTGTTGAAAATTCCACAATTGGCCGGACATTACACCAAGCACAGGGCCGAAGAAAAAAGTTTGTCCTTTATTGACTTCTTGGCAGCACATTATATCCATGCTGATTCCAATCAGGATTCCGATGATATGGAATTGCCGTTTAAGCAGTCTGATTTTTCGGCAGCCGCATTCAGCTTTGCCATTTCTCAAGCATCCGCAATTAAAATTGTACCCCGGTTTGGTACATTCATCAACAACATGACGGTTATATCCGACCGTCGCTTTGACTCCGAATTTTCGGCTTCTATCTGGCAACCGCCCAAAAACGCATAATAAAAAGCTTTGATTTTTATTGCATCTGCGCATAGCGTATGTTGCTGTTTTTCAATTTTTTATTATGCAAAATTATGTTATCAGGAATTATTAGTTTCTCGATTAAAAATAAATTAATTGTTGGTTTATTTACGCTTGCTTTGGCTGGTTGGGGTATTTTTTCATTAAGCAAATTGCCCATTGATGCAGTGCCCGATATAACCGAAAATCAGGTTCAGGTAATTACGGTTTCGCCCTCACTGGGTGCACCTGATATCGAGCGTCAGATTACCATACCCGTTGAATTGGCTAACCGGAATATCCCGGGTTTGAAGCAGGTTCGTAGTTTTTCACGTTTCGGGCTCAGTCTTGTTACTCTTGTTTTTACCGATGATACCGATATTTATTGGGCCAGGCAGCAGGTAAGCGAGCGGCTTATATCGGTTCAGAGTCAGCTTCCGCCCGGAATTGGTTTGCCTGAACTGGCACCCATGAGCACCGGGCTGGGAGAAATTTACCAATATGTGGTAAGGCCTAAACCGGGCTATGAATCAAAATACGATGCCATGGAACTGCGAACCATTCAGGATCATTTGGTGCGTAAACAATTGCTTGGCACCCCGGGAGTAGCCGATGTAAGCAGTTTTGGAGGGCAACTGAAACAATATGAAATTGCCATAGACCCTGCAAAATTGGCCGCTTTGGGCTTAAGTATGAACGATGTTTTTGATGCCCTTGAAAAAAATAACCAGAATACCGGTGGCGCATACATAGAAAGAGGCCCCACCGTATTGTTTATACGAAGCGAAGGGCTTATTTCTTCGGAAGTAGAAATTGAAGAAATTCCGGTGGCCTTAAACAGGGATGGCAGCCCCATATTGATAAGAGATTTAGCCAAGGTAAAGATTGGCTTTGCAACCCGTTATGGAGCCATGTGTTATAATGATCAGGGCGAAGTGGCCGGTGCCGTGGTAATGATGCTTAAAGGCGCAAATTCTTCGCAAGTTATTGAGGATGTAAAAGTCAAAATTGAAGAAATTAATGCCAATCTTCCGGAGGGTGTAATGGTTGAACCTTTTTTAGATCGCACAAAAATGGTAGATAATGCTATCAGTACGGTACTGAAAAATCTGTTAGAAGGGGCACTTATCGTGATTTTTGTACTTGTTATTTTTTTAGGAAACTTCCGAGCCGGTTTAATCGTGGCTTCAGTTATTCCCCTCTCCATGCTTTTTGCCATCAGTATGATGCATTTGTTTGGAGTGAGCGGAAATTTAATGAGCTTGGGAGCCATTGATTTTGGATTAATTGTTGACGGTGCCGTTATCATTGTAGAAGCTGTTATGCATAAACTCCATCAATCTGCCCTGATCGGTGGTGACCGTAAAATTTCACAATCCGAAATAGACAAGGATGTAAAAAATTCGGCCGGAAAAATGATGAGCAGCGCCGCTTTCGGCCAAATTATTATTCTGATGGTATACTTGCCCATTCTTACCCTTCAGGGAGTTGAGGGCAAAATGTTCAGGCCCATGGCCGAAACGGTTGCTTTTGCACTTATCGGAGCACTGATTTTTTCGTTAACGTACGTTCCCATGGCGGCATCCGTGTTTTTATCGAAAAACCTTAAGTCTAAGCTAACGCTGATTGACAGGGCCATGATAAAAATCCAGTCGGTTTACAAACCAGCGTTGGAAAAGGCATTGGCATTTCCAAAAATCATTATTTCTGTTTCATTTTTGTTATTTTTAGGTTCGGCGTTCATACTAACCCGATTAGGCGGCGAGTTTATTCCGGAGTTAGAAGAAGGCGATTTTGCCATTGATACCCGCGTACTTGCCGGCAGTAATTTGAATACCACAATTGCATCAACCCAAAAGGCAGCGTCTATTTTACTTGAACGTTTTCCGGAAGTAGAGAAGGTGGTAACAAAAATTGGAAGTGGCGAAATTCCTACTGACCCTATGCCCCCGGAAGCATCGGATATGATGGTAATTTTAAAAGATAAATCAGAATGGACGAGTGCTCGTTCTTTTGATGAACTGGCCGAAAAAATGAATACGGCCTTATCCGAAGTACCCGGAATTACGGTTGGATTTCAGTTTCCGGTGCAAATGCGGTTTAATGAACTGATGACCGGCGCCCGGCAGGATGTGGTTTGTAAAATTTATGGGGATGATTTGGACACCCTTGCATACTATGCATCAAAACTCGGAAACTTGATTCCAACAATTGAAGGAGCCAAAGACCTTTATGTTGAAACGGTAACCGGAATGCCCCAAATGGTGGTTGAAATGAACAGACCCGCCTTGGCCAATTATGGTCTATCGGTAAATGATGTAAACCGTGTTATAAAAATGGCTTTTGCCGGAGAGAGGGCCGGGTATATTTACGAGGGTGAGAAGCGCTTTGACCTTACCGTGCGTATGGAAAATGACTTACGCCAACATCCCGATCATGTTAAGAATTTACTGGTAAGAACACCCTTGGGAGCAGATATACCACTTGCAGAGGTGGCTGATGTTGAAATTAAAGATGGGCCTTACCAGATTCAGCGCGAGAATGCCAAGCGCCGAATCACGGTTGGATTTAATGTGCGTGGCCGTGATGTTCAAAGCGTGGTAGAAGAGTTAAAAGAAAAAGTAGAAAAGGAGTCTCCTATGCCGGATGGATACACCGTTCATTACGGGGGGCAGTTTGAAAACCTCAATGCGGCCAAAAGCAGGCTTGCTATTGCTGTTCCGCTTTCTCTGTTACTTATTTTATTGTTGTTATATTTTGCATTCCGTTCGCTTAAACAGGGGCTTCTTATTTTTTCGGCAATTCCGCTTTCGGCCATTGGTGGAGTATTAGCGCTCGTTGTGAGGGGTATGCCGTTTAGTATATCGGCCGGAATTGGTTTTATTGCCCTTTTTGGAGTAGCCGTATTAAATGGTATTGTACTCATTGCTGAGTTCAATCGCCTCAAGGCCGAGCATGTCACCGATTTGAAACAGCTTGTTTTAAGGGGCACCGAAACCCGTTTACGGCCAGTATTGATGACCGCTGCCGTGGCTTCTCTGGGTTTTTTACCCATGGCACTCAGTAACGGCGCCGGCGCCGAAGTCCAACGTCCATTGGCAACAGTTGTGATAGGCGGATTAATTACATCCACCTTGCTTACACTATTGGTTTTGCCTGTTATTTATGTGCTGGCCGAAAAGCTATCATTTAAACCCAAAGTGGTACTATCATTCTTTGTATTTATTGCCCTAACAGCTTCTGTTTCTCAAGCTCAGTCGATTTATATAGGCTTAGATGAAGCGATTGACAGTGCCGAAAAAAATAACTTTCAGATTCGGGCCGGAATAGATTTCAGTCAGGCAAAACTGCTTGAAACAAAAACGGCCTGGGATATTCCGCAAACTGATTTGAATGTACAGTACGGGCAATATAACAGCGCATTTTCTGATTATAACCTAGGTATTTCCCAGCAAATTCAATTCCCTACGGTTTATGCAGCAAAGAAAAAAGTATTGCAGGGTGAATATAAACTGGCTGAAATAAGTTCCGAAGAAACCGGGAATGAACTCAGGCGTCAACTCAGGCTTGTGTTTTATGAATACCAGATTACTCTTCAAAACGAGATACTCCTCAACTATGCCGATAGTTTATACACCGAATTTTTACAAAAAGCAGCGCTGAGACTGAAAACAGGAGAATCAAATTTGATTGAAAAGTTAGCCGCTGAAGGACAGAGTGTTCAAATACGGCAGCAACTTATGGCCTTGAAGCTCGAAAAGTACAGCCTTGAACTTAAATTCCGCCAATTGATGAATACAAGCCAAGATGTCTTCCCGCGTCTGGGTGAAATCAAAATTGTGGCAACAGGCCTCACCCAAACAAGAATATTTCCGGGTGTAAAACACAAAGAGCAAGTATGGATGAATGCCAAGCAAATACTGAAGTATGAGTCGTCAAAATATGCGCCGTCCATTACGTTTGGTTATAATAATACGGGAATCACCGGATTCCAAAATATGAACGGTACGGATGTTTATTACGGCCCAAATTCAAGATTTTCCTATATCAGCGCAGGACTCAGCATTCCACTATTTTTTGGAGCCCAGGCCGCAAAAATCAGGGCTGCAAAAATGATGGTTTTAAGCCACGAAAAAGAACTAATGGCTGAAAGACAGGTTTGGCAGGCTGCCGGAGAACAAGCCCAAAAGAGTATACAAACCTATCAGGGAATTCTTAGGGAGTATGAAAAAGTAGTATTACCCAATGCTGAAATGACCGTAAATCTCGCAGGAAAGCAATTGAATGCGGGTGAAATCAGCTATATCGAATGGATTTTATTGATTAACCAATCCATTCAGTCAAGAGCTTTGTATCTCAAACAGGTACAAGGCTATAATGAATCCGTTATTGAATTATTGTATTTAAACGCTAAATAAGAACAAGATGAAATTAAATAAGTATAGTGTAGGTATTCTTTTGTTATTTTTTGTTTCCTGCGGAAGCAACAATCAGGAAGTCTCAAAAATGGAAAATACGGTATCCAATACCTTAAAATTAACCGATATGCAGTTAGCTAATGCTGAAATATCAGCTGCAATACCTTTGGTGGGAAAAGGGCATGCACATCTTTCATTAAAAGGGCAAATTGAAACGCCGCCCGAGAATAAAATATCCCTTAATTTTCCAATGACCGGATATATCAAAAAAATTAGTGTAATGAGCGGGCAAGCGGTAAAAAAAGGAGAGTTAATTGCGGTAATTGAAGACATGAAATTTTTGCAGTTGCAGCAGGACTATTTAATGGGGAAAAGTCGTTTGGCCCAACTTGAAAGCGAATTAAAACGGCAGGAAATTCTGAGTGAAAGTCAGGCTTCGAGTAAAAAACAACTTGAGTTATCCCGTTCAGAAAGAGATCAGGAGTTCATAACTTTGCAAGCCACGAAAGAACGCTTAAAGTTAATTGGGATAAATCCGGACAAAATTACGGCCGAAAACATGAGCACTTCAGTGAATGTTGTTTCACCCATTCAAGGTTATATTACCGGAATTCATGTTAATACCGGAATGTACATTTCAGAAAATCAGCCTATCGCCGAGTTGATTAGCCCTGCAGGCCAATTTCTTCGCTTGTATGTGTATGAAAAAGACATTGATTTATTGGAGGAGGGACAACTCGTAAAGGCGTATAAAAATTCAACTCCGGAGCAATTGTATTTTGGCCGCGTTGTTTTTAAAGGCAAAAAGGTATTGGCCGATAAATCGGTTGAAGTAATCTGTACATTTGAAAAAAACTATCCAGATCTTATTCCGGGCTTATTTATGAATGCCGATATTGAGGTTAAATCGGTTTCCGCATCAACAGTGCCTAAAGCAGCCGTGATTAATGAATCTGGGAAAAAGTATGTGTTTGCGGCCAAAAGCTCAAACGAGTTCAGTCTAAAACCCGTCGAATTACTCTGGGAATCAAATGATTCTTTGGGCATAGCCAATCCCGATGGCTCAGCCATCAATGAATCCATTGTAATCCGGAACGCATACACCTTATTTATGCAGCTCCGCAATAAAGCAGAATAAGTAGGATTTCTATCGAGTCTTATCGCTTATTGTTTTACAAAGCGAAGTGTTTTCTGCACCTGATTCTGCCTATAAGTGAGATAGTATATGCCTTTGCTCAATCCGCTGATATCAAGGGTTTCACCGGTATACGTTTGTTTGCGTA
>Ga0075154_10001915_pt1 | contig 14110 bp, 8 predicted proteins | sample JI71714BDNA_FD_70965 | JGI IMG/M metagenome (GOLD analysis project Ga0075154, IMG submission 70965) | Wastewater effluent complex algal communities from Wisconsin, to seasonally profile nutrient transformation and Carbon sequestration -... | ecosystem: Engineered > WWTP > Effluent > Algae... | reverse complement strand
AGCAGATCAGTGGGCAAATTAGTATCTTTCAAAGGAAAAACATACCCAATAGTCAGTATGCAAGATGCTGTGGATATGAAACCACAAATTGCCATTTTTTCTGCAGGCGGCAGCACATCACTTGAGTGGGCACCCAAATTTGCAGAAGCAGGCACGGTAGTTATTGATAATTCAAGTGCGTGGAGAATGGATCCATCCAAAAAATTGGTGGTCCCTGAGATCAACGCCAGTACCTTGACCAAAGACGACAAAATCATAGCTAATCCCAATTGTTCTACGATTCAGATGGTAGTGGCCCTGGCGCCATTGCACCAAAAATATGGTATCAAAAGGCTGGTTATATCCACTTATCAATCATTTACTGGTACCGGTGCCAAAGCAGTAGCTCAATACGAATCTGAAAAAACAGGACAATCTCCGAGCAAAGATGAAATGGCATATCATTATCAAATATTTGAAAATGCGATTCCACAATGTGATGTTTTTTTGGACAATCTATATACCAAAGAAGAAATGAAATTGGTCCATGAAACCAAAAAGATTCTAGGTGACGACACACTAAAAATCACAGCAACGGCCGTAAGGATACCGGTGAATGGTGGGCACTCAGAGTCAGTAAATGTTGAATTTCACCGACCTTTTGAACTTTCAGAAGTACATGAAATACTGGAAAATGCAGAAGGGATTATATTGCAAGACGATCCTGAAACTTTTAAATATCCGATGCCGTTGTACAGTAAGAATCAAAATGAAGTTTTTGTAGGACGGGTTAGAAGGGACGAGTCCGTAGAAAACGGTATCAATATGTGGATAGTAGCTGACAACCTTCGTAAGGGAGCAGCTACCAATGCAGTGCAGATAGCACAGTACTTAGTAGATCACCGATTAGTGTAATTGTTTTTTATTACTTATAGTTTTTTATTGATTTTTTAATTTACATTGTAAACACATGAGACGCAAATTAGTACTTTGGGGTTCCAACGAGAAAGATGAGAAATTGCTTGTTGCATTGGAACTTCTTGAAAAGGAGAATGTAGTAAATATTTTTACATTTCCTGAAAACGTAGCCACCGAAGATTTTTACAAATCCATGTCAGAAAAATGGAAAGACGACATCGAAGTAGAATTCCCTGCCGGATTTTCTAAAATTGAAAGAAAACTTTCTGTTTCTGATAGTATTTTGCCAGAAGATTTAAAAGTAGAGCGACCCGATCTGATCACAAGAGCACAAGCTGAATGGCATTTTGTAGTGTTATCTTCCAAGCTTTATGGTATGTACAAGTCTGAGCTTGAAGAAATCAAAGAAAAAGTGGAAGGATTGGGCCAATATGAAAATGTCATTTGGGAAGACCTGAAAAATTTCTGGACAAAAGTACAGAGTCAGGTTAATGAAAAAAACCTTTTCAGAGAACATGGTGCAGCTCTTAGAGAAAAAACAAACCACTTATTTGACAAGCTAAAAGAGCTTAAAAAGACGTTGGAAGGCGAGTTTGAGACACAGTCTAAAAAGCACTATGAGTCCTTTAGCCAAGAGCTTAATGATATCGAAGATAAAATTGAAAAAGGTTTAGGATTGTCTCCACTGTTTGAAGACCTTAAAAAAATTCAAACTAAAATTAGAGATTTTAAATTTACCAAAGAAGACAGAAATGAACTTTGGGACAAAATAGATACATCCTTTAAAAAGCTAAAAGAAAAAAGGGGTAATCCTAGTGAGCAACATGTCAATAATAACATGGCTAGACTAGAAGCTAGATATAATGGCCTAATTGTGGCTATTCAAAAAATGCAGAAATCTGTAGATTTTGATAAACAAGAGTTGGATTTCCAAAATAAAAAAGTAGCTGATAGCGATGGTCAATTAGAGTCACAACTCAGAGTAGCTAAAATCAGAATGATCGAAGAAAGATTGAGATCAAAAGAGGAAAAGCTAGCGGATATGAATCTGACCAAGAGCGAACTCGAATCCAAAATGGAAAAAGAGAAGAAACGCGCTACAAAAGTTGAAAAACTGGAAAAACTCGAAGAAGCCAAAGTAGTCGCAAAACAAAAAATTGCAACTGACATAGCTGTCCAATCTATAGAAATGGATAAAATTGCTGATAAATTAGAGAAAGCAGCTTCTGAAATAGTAAAACCTAAAAAAGAAAGTTCCTTTTTTGATAAATTGTCGGAGTCTGTAGAGCAACTGGTAGAAGATGTAGTCGATACTGCAAAAGCTGTGGCTGAGGTAGTAGGCGAAAAATTGGATGATGCCATGGACAAAGCTGAAGATAAGTTCGAAGATTTAAAAGACAAGGCAGAAGATATGGCTGAAGCCGCAGCGGATAAGTTTGAAGACATCAAAGAAAAAGCTGAGGACAAGGCCGAGATTTTGGAAGACAAACTCGAAGATATCAAGGATGCGGCAGAAGACAAGCTTGAAGTAGCTATGGACAAGGCTGCTGAAATGGCATCAGAAGTCAAAGATAAGTTTACATCAAAAGATACTGAAGACGAAAATACTAAAAGCGAAGAAGCATAATTTTTCTAGATGCTTATACAATATTTAATAGTTTGGTATTAACATGATTAAATTTAGAGCATTGGTAAGTTTTATGTTTTTATAGATACAAAAGAGCAACAATCATCAATAGGTTCGTTGCTCTTTTTTTGTTTTTGGGCAAAAAAAAAAGCGGTGCCAGACCAAAGTCTAACAACCGCATAACCCCAAAAAACCAATTGAAAACAATTTAATTTATGTCCACTTTTGGACTGCTATTTCTAAATTATCTATTAATACTCTTAAGACGAGTTAAAAATCCAAGGTCACATTTTTTTTTTAAAAAAATTTATTTTGAAAGTAAAATCTTCTTTTTTTTGTAGCAGTTGCGGTGCCGAAAGCCCAAAATGGGTGGGAAAATGTCCTTCATGTGGCGAGTGGAATACTTATCATGAGGAAGTCATAGAAAAAAAAACCACGGCTGAAGAAAAAGAGAAAGCATGGAGAACATCCAAGAAGGAAAAAAGTACTCCCAAATTATTATCAGATGTATCCGCTCTTTCTTCACAACGCATCGATACCTTTGATGGCGAACTCAATCGGGTTTTAGGTGGTGGTTTAGTAGCAGGATCCATTATTTTAGTAGGAGGACAGCCAGGAATAGGAAAATCTACCTTACTATTACAACTGGCTCTGAGGCAAAACTTAAGTATATTGTACGTTTCTGGCGAAGAAAGCGAGGAGCAAATCAAAATGCGTGCAGACAGAATAGGCCGTAAAAATGACCAATGTTACATCTACACAGATGTCAATGTGTCCAATATTCTTAAAGTAGCCAATCAAATCTTGCCCAACTTAATTATTATTGACTCTATACAAACTTTAGTAAGTACTTTTATTGATAGTACTCCAGGCAGCATATCACAAGTCAGAGAGTGTACTGGTGAGCTCCAACGATACGCCAAAGAAAGCAACATTCCCATTTTCATCATAGGACACATTACCAAAGAAGGTGGCATAGCGGGACCTAAGTTACTGGAGCATATCGTAGACGTGGTGTTACAATTTGAAGGCGACCAGCACTATGCATACCGCATCTTAAGAACCCTAAAAAACAGATTTGGTAGTACTGACGAAATAGGTATCTATGCCATGGATATCAACGGTCTGAGAGAAATATCCAATCCTTCGGAACTATTGATATCACCTGATGACGCACATCTCAGTGGTAGCGCTATAGCAGCATCTCTGGAAGGGTTACGCCCATTACTTTTGGAAACCCAGGCATTGGTAAGTCCCGCTATTTATGGTACTCCACAACGATCCGCAACAGGCTTTGACTTGAGAAGGTTATCTATGCTTTTGGCGGTACTTGAAAAAAGATGTGGTCTTTCTTTTGGACAAAATGACGTTTTCCTCAATATAGCAGGCGGTATTAAAGTCACGGACCCATCTATAGATTTAGCCATTGTGGCGGCATTGATCTCTTCACTGCAGGATATTCATATTAGCAAAAAGATTTGTTTTGCGGGAGAAGTAGGATTGTCAGGTGAGATCAGACCGGTGAGTAGGATAGACCAAAGAATCCAAGAAGCGGGAAGACTTGGTTTTGAAACTATATTTATCTCCAAGTACAAATCTGACTTATTGCCAAAGAAGGATTTTGGAGTGGAAGTCAGGATGCTCACCAAAATTGATGACTTACTTAGAGATGTATTTGCCTAAAGTTTATAATTAAAATTCATGCTATCCATACAATACCCTGTATTATTTTTTGATGGTGATTGTCTTTTGTGCTCTCGGGTAGTTCAGTGGATTATCAAAGTTGATCGAAAAGGATTAATATATTTTTGTACACTAGAAGATGGTAGAAAAGCAGGGATTGATGGTCTTGAAAATGACACGGTTGTCCTGTGGCATCAACATCAGATGTATCAAAAAAGTAAAGCAGTAGCTGAAGTTTTAAAACTGGTAGGTGGTTTTTATCGTATAATCGGATATATTATTTCTTTCTTCCCAAGATTTATAGCCAATAAAATTTACGACTTTGTAGCTAGAAACAGATATCACTGGTTTGGGCAAAAGGCCAATTGTCTCATTCGTAAACCGGAGTGGTCATACCGCATTTTGAATGGGGAAACGCTGAAAATTGCATTAAGTAATGATAATCCAAAATGATTACTACTTGCCTAAAGATTTTGGGGCAGTGATGATGATACAACCTTCACAGTCTCCAGGTTGAGTATCTATGATTCCCTTATTTTTGAGATTATTGATCAGTTCCTGATATGGGAGATTTAGATTTAACTTTACTCTCATTTCTGGGTCGTACTTAAACTTTTTATCGATTTTGACTACCTTTTTGTTTTGCTTTAGGATATAATCCTTCAAAACTGAACCCAATTTGTAAGTTGAACCAGTCTCTGCAACTACTGGTTTAGTTTCTTTTATTTCTTTCTTTTTTGGCTCAGGTGAAACTTCTACAGGCTTCTTTGTGAATTCTGTGGTGTCTTTTGTGACCTCGATGGCATTTAAGTTTTTAAACTGACCGTTGATATATTGAAATTTATCTCCTTGGTAAAGTGTTACAGCGTTTTTTGGATTTAATATCTCCGATACTTTTACAGTCCCTTCTTTATTTTCGATATTGATAGTATCTTTTGTCTGAACAATGTCAAATTTGGTTCCAATGACATCAACTTTAAGTTTTCCAGCATACACATAAAATGGCAAAATACTTTTCTTGACATCAAATGTGGCATTTCCTTCCAAATATATGGTTCTAGTATTTTGCTCTGCAAAGGTGGTAGGGTAATTTATGGTAGCCCCTTGAGACAATATAGTGCTTCCATCTACAAGTTCGATACTTTTTCCTGCAGCGGCTTCAAATGTATTTCTGATATTTTCTGGTTTTTTAAGTGTCCAAATACAGAAAAATACAAGAACAAAGATGGCTGCAACAGACCTTAAGAAATTATAGAACGTAAAAATTTTAGTAGATTCAGTTTTGGTAGATTCAACTTTTTCACTGTTTTCCACTTTTTCTAAAAATAGATCCCACTCCACCTGAGTATCATAGACCTGAAAGTCTTTGATTTCTGCATTTTGTTTTAGTATGGAATCTAATTTACTCAATTTTTTATTCTATTTTATTATTAAGACGATGTATTATATATAACTCACACTTTTTAGTCAAAAAAATAGGGATGATTTTTTAATCTTTCTTTAATTTGCTGAGAAACTCTGTAAATATTATCTTCAACACTTCGCTTGGAGATATTCAAATAGTCGGCTATCTCTTCGTAAGTCAGTCCTTCAAACTTATTCAATACAAAGATTTCTTTGGACTTATCCTTCATGTCTTTCATGGCATTTTCTACAGCTTGACGTACGATATATGGGTCCAACTGTTCTTCTGTCACATCTTCGATACTGGCCATGAGTTGGTCGGTAAGATCACTAGCTTTTTTATTTTTTTGATTTCTCACAAAATCAATCATTGTATTTCTAGTGACTTGGTAAAGGTAAGATTTGGCTGATGTTTTGATGATTATCTCATCTTTTTGCTTCCATATTTTTATAAAGGTATTTTGAACAACTTCTCTACTATCTTCAAAATCGTTTAGGTACCTGTTTACAAAGTTAACAAGTGGATTGAAGTAATCTTTAAAAGTTATTTCAAAATCAGCCTTATTTGCAAATGGTTTTGGAAGCAAACTAAATTAAATATTTACGCAAAATTACAAAAAAATCCAATAATATCACACATATGACAAAAAATCTAATCTAAAGTCACCCTATTTTCATCTATATAATGCTCATCAGTTCTCATCAATGGTATGGAAACGTAAAAATCTGTTCCTACACCTGCTATGGTTTCGAAGTATATCTTACCATTAAACGAATCTATCATATTGGCAGAAATGGCAAGCCCAAGTCCAGTTCCTGAGTTTTTGGTAGTAAAATTAGGTGTAAAGACCTTATCTTTCATGTGATCAGGAATACCCGTGCCATTGTCAGATATCCTTATCAAGGCGTTATTGTTTTGTTTTTTGAGTTCTATTTCTATCTTGCCGCGTCTGCTTTCCGGTATGGCTTGGATAGCATTTTTTAAAAGATTGTTTAAGATGCGAACCAAGTGATTTTTGTCAGCAAATACGTATAAGTCGTCTATTGGTTCGATCATATTGATATCCATGTCATCTCTTTTTCTGAAAAGATCATGAATAGTTTCAATCACTTCATTGAGTATGACTTTTTCGTTGGTCGCTTGTGGCATAGCTGCAAAATTTGAAAACTCATTAGCTATTTGGCTCAGGTTGTCTATTTGCTCTATAAGCACAGCTGATACTCTAGGTATCATTTCATGGGCTCTCTCCGGACTATCTTTTGCGGTCTTTTCTAGGTATTGTATATTGAGCTTCATCGGTGTCAATGGATTTTTGATTTCATGAGCTACTTGTTTGGCCATTTCCCGCCAAGCCATGTCTCGCTCTGTTTTAGCCAATAAACCCGCACTTTTATCCAGTTCCTGAGTAAGATTATTGTAATCACTGATCAAAGTGCCAATTTCATCATTAGATTGCCATTCTAGAAGTTCATTAGTTTTACCTAGTTTAAATTTTTTAAGTTTTTCTGCCAATATAGTAAGAGGCTGTGTGATGGATTGTGCTATCGTGATAGCTAAAGCACCCGCTATCAAAAATAAAAAGATGTAAGCATTAAGGATGGTACTCAAGAAGTCCAGAATATTGGCAGCTGACTGATAGTGTGATGGTTTATGCACATACAAATATCCCAATGCTTTATTTTGGTTTAGAGATATGGGAATAAAATTAATGTTTTCTTCATTGGAAGTACGGACAGCTTGATAGTTTAGTGTTTTGTTTTGATTCCAATAAGCATAGGGCAGTTTGATGTTTACATCGGATTTTGATGTCGTTCCAATAAGTGATCCTTTGTAGTCATAGAGTGAAATGCTTTTGTCATATATATAGGATAAATTGTTGAGCTTGCTATTCAAAAATGACAAGGCGTACTCATCTTCTGTAAAATCCTGGATTTCGGTATTGATTTGATTTATGATGCTCAATGTTTCTTCCTGATGCCTTATGTGTTGCTGGGCTTGGATAAGGTTTTTGAAGTAGATTCCGGTGATGGCGCCAATGATCAAAAATGTGAATAATATAAGTAAGATTATTGAAAACTGGATTTTGGTTTTTAGAGAGGAGCGCTCTCCAAATTTCATATCTAAATTTTTAGGCAAAAATTCGAATCGAGTATTGAACCATGATAAAACCAAAATCAATAATCCTGCGATGGTAAATATAAATGAAAATAATGAAATTGGCTTAATCAATCCTGAAACTTTTTTCCACGATACCAATTTGTATTGGTCCGAAGGATTGTATACCACAAATGAATATCCATCTTTTATGTCGGTTTCAATCACACTGGCGGTAGCATCAGCACTTGGGTTACCTGAATAGGTGTCTGATTTTTCCACTAGTTTACCTTTGTTAAAAATTGCAAAACCAAATTTTTGTATAAATTCGGAAGTGGATGGTATAGCCTTTTTGCCTGAGACTGTTAGAAAAAGATACCAAGATCCATTGGTGGGTTGTGTTCGTGCAATTTCTAATCTGACGATATATTTGTTTTCAAAAGGATTGAAATGAACATTTTTACCTATTTTCTTAGAATTTCGGTAGGATAAATCCAGTTTGTAATAGTCTGCAAAATGATTTTTAAAAAGTGTTGTTCCTGTATTTTTATTAAATAATTCGATTTTTATTTTTAATGAGTCTTTGGGAAATTGGCCATTGCTATCAATGAGATAGCTATACATATCATCGGCATCGGGCTTGGAGTTTTCATCCAAAGAGGAGATGGTATTAAAAACATCACTTTCCAGCCAACGCTGCTGTAACATTTCTATCTTGTTTATAATTTGGGGTTCAGGCTCTGAGTAATATGCCTTTAAAAATGACTCACGCTCTGCCACGTCTTTTTGTAGTCCAAAATAAAACAAAATAACGGCAATAAAACCTGAAAACATGACCATCCACCAAATAAGGTAGGTGATTTTCTTTTCTTTATTTTCTGTGTATGCATCAATAACCAACGTATATGCGGCTATAAATACCATAAATATCCACACAGGCACATGCAAAGGGAAGATAAAGTATGAAATAGCATATCCAATAGTCCACCCAAGGATACTGTATATCAATTTAGTATTTGTGTTTGTTGACTCTTTATTGAGCCATTCGTAAAGTATTTGTGTACTTTGGAATATGACTAACGATATTGAAATAAAACATATGATTAACAGAAAACTCGTCAAGTCAAATTCTAATAATGCTTCTATTTCTAAATTGGCTCGTGTATGCATTACAAAACCTTCAATAGTACTGATAAAAGCAGTGAAAAATAAAAAGGTAACACTACCTGCTATTATTGCGACTAGTTTTTGATTGTTACCGATGCTGAGTTTGAAGTATTTGATCCAAAATGGCATCCAAAACACGGCAAATATCAGAGCGATTACATGCAGAATTAAGTGTGCAAGATTAGGTACCCAAAAAGATTGGTGATTTTGTACATCAAAAATCCCTAGTTCGCCACTCAAGATATGATCAAAATACAAATAATGCAACCCTTTGTACATTAAAAGTATAACGGTGGCATACAAAAAGACTTTTGATTTCTGATGATCACGTGCTTTCAAAAGTGTACTACAAAATATGCCAAAGAAAATAAATGCTATGAATGAGAATATCCAACCCAACTTCTTTAAGGCAGGAAACTTACATCTTTCCAAAATGTCAAGACCAATTTTATGATTTCCCGTACTAAAAAAGATATCGGTTATATTGTGGGTAAGCTTGTATTTTTTTTGATCAAGCTTCATATGATTGTAGGCAGTAATGTCGAGTTTAACATTAGCCCATTGAGTAGTGTCACCTTGGGTCAGTAGTAAAAAAGACGATTCCAACTCTGATTTTGCATATTCGGATGCTTGGTTCCAAAAAACTACACTGTCTTGATAAAATATTTCAATGGCAAGAGGTACCTGATCTAGACGCTCCAAAATAATTTTATCATGGTCACTTTTTAAATACGCATTTAAGACCTCTTGCGTTTGAACCAGATATTGGTTGATGTCGGCTTTGCAGTTTTCAATTATTGATTTTTCGTCTACTTTTATGGAGCTAGCTAAAAAGGATAGCAACGCTAAAATCGAACACAAGATAGAAACCTTCAATGAAAACTTAAACATACGAAATGTTATGATCTGTATCTCAATGACACAATGAATTAAAAAGAAAGGGCTAAGATATTACATTTTTTTGTAATGGGAAAATTTAATCTTAAAATTGGATTTAATACCTTTTGGCTTTGACAAAAATAAGCAAATATTAATCCAAGAAAAAAAATATTATTCTTTTTTCGCTGGGCGACTTCAATAGTATAAGGGTGTATATTTTGAGTATTTTTATGTTTTGGTATAAAATTCTGTAAATGATGATAATTTTGATTTCTGGTCTCTTAGTTTGGGGAATTCTGATATGTTAAAATTTGATTTGGGTATTGTTTTTTTTAAAAGAATGTTTTACTTTTGTATATACATTTCAGGATTGCTCCTATGACTACCCTTCGTCCGGCACATTCTGAAAGAGACTTATGAGTAATTATTTGAAAATATTGACTAATCTTTATTTAATTTTTGATTCAATTTACATAATTATTTTTAAATAAAACATTGAAAATGAATAAATCTAAACATTTTATAACATTAATTTCTTTATGCTTTACTTTGAGCAGTACTTTAGTAGCTCAAGATTTGGCGTGTCCGATGGTCAAAACGGATCAACCGATTTTTGAGTGGTATACACAACCCTTTGATAGCACATTTACGGACACAACATGTGCTTGGTCTCAGGGATACGATCACATTTACTTTAGTAATCATTTTCATTCCTTAGTTCATGAGGGTTATTTGTACAATGCATATCCAGTATTTATTAAGTATCATGAAGTTGAGGGTGCTCTGCTAGAAAAAATAAATATGAAGACAGGAAAAATTATCTGGCAACAAAGTTTTGATTTGAGAAATAATGATGCTCAAGAGGTAGTTGCTTATCTTACTATCAACAGTAAAAATCAGCTTGAAGTTGGGTCATACAGACGGATGGGAGCCCCGGGTAATGGTCCATTTTTTTTTGGTTTTACTCGATCTGAGATTGATCCGTGCATCTTACATCTGAGATATTACCACTTGGAGACAGGAGATTTGATTGATTCGTATTTCCCTAATCTAAATGGCGGAAATCTGAAAAAAATATTTAAAAAAACACAAAGCTTGCCCAACGTTTTTAATTACACTGATTCTTCATATATTTTTCTAAGTGAATCCGCAAAAGAAATTTTTGTTGAAAAAATAGACAAACGAACTGGGATGAATTTGGAAAGTCACAAAATAGTAAAAGGAGTTTCAGATCCTTACGATACTCTAAAGAATAGAATAGCTGTAATAGATAAGCAATTGTTTTTTGGTAACGATACCATAGTCAGACTCAATATGATTCAGCCTGTAAACAAAGAAGTTATAGATAATCAGGCCACATTGCAGGTTTACAATAGTAATTTGGAACTGAAAAAAGAGATCAAAATACAAAAATATATAACAGGGGTCTTCAGGAGGATATACCTTACTCATGTAGATGAGAGGTATATAATATTGAATGTTGTCAGAGAGTTTAGCCAAGCAGATACCTTGACCTACGAATATATCATTTTGGATTGGGATGGCTCATTGGTACACCATAAAAAAGTAATTCACGAAAGCTTACAATATAATTTAGTGCAATTTTATCCATTGCCTAAGTATGGCGAGTTTTTAATCATAGGCAAGCCCTATGGTCTGAAGGTTTTAGATTTTTTGCACCTGAGTAAGGGTGGCCTTTTTACCATTAAAAACAGAGTGACATTTCCAGAAGATAGAGGGCTCATTGCTGATCAGTTTTTATATAAGGACAATGATGAACTTATTCTTAGAGTGGGTTTTGGTAAATTTGGGAGACATGGATTTACTTCGGAGTGTACACATATTACCGCAAAAATAAATCCAAATATATTTACTCATACATTCAATCCATTGAATATTACATCTTTAAAATCCTACCCCAATCCATCATCTGGTCCATTTTCAATAGATATCAAAGGCATCACAGGATTAGCAGATATGAGGATATTTGACATGCAGGGACGAAATGTTTTTGTACAGCATCAGGTCACGGAGGGAGAAACGAACCTGGATTTGACTTCTTTACCAATAGGCAGTTATATTTACAAAGTCTATCAGGGTAGTAAGGAGATAGGTAGTGGACAATGGGAGAAGGTTGATTAACTCAAACAACTGAATAATTTTAAGGACTCGGAATTGGTGGCTGATCGGAAATGTGTTAACTGAGCCAATCGAAGTGAAGTCACAAACTGAACGATGTGCAAATTATTAAAATCATATAAAATTACCATAAATATCTCCTACCTTTGCAGTAGATATACCGCTCTATCGCTTGTGACTGTTGTTGCAAGAGGAAAGTCCGGACAACGTAGAGCACCACACCATCTAACGGATGGGATCATGCTTAGGTATGGTACAGCTTAGTGTCACAGAAAATAACCGCCGGCTTGCCGGTAAGGGTGAAAATGAGAGGTAAGAGCTCTCGTGGTAGTGCAGCAATGTAATATCAGGACAAACCTTGTGGGTTGAAATGCCATGTATATTCACAGCCTCATGTAGGAGAAACTGGCTCGGTTTTCAGGTAGCGATACCTATGTGAAGGGGTAGGCAGCTTAGATAAATGATAGGGCAGATACTATAGAGTATCGGACAGAATCTGGCTTATAGGTATATCTCTTTTTAAAAACAGTCATGTGATTTTTTCATTTGACTGTTTTTTTTTATTGGTTTGTTCTGTTTTTTTGTAAAAAATGGTTGGCTATGGTATTTAAACTCATGATGATCAGCATGATGGCAATACCCGGGAAAACGACCAACCACCATTGCTGCATATCTCTTCCTGAAGCCATCATTTTGCCCCAAGTAACCGTTTCTACAGGTAGCCCAATACCCAAAAATGAAATGGTAGACTCTGCTAAGATAGCCCCCGAAACACTAAAGCAGATCAAAACGACCAAGGTAGGCATGATATTGGGCAAGACATGGCTGATAAGTATCCTTACATCCGAAAAACCCAATATTCTGGCTGTAGTGATATAGTTTTCTTCCATGATAGCCAAAGTCTCTGCGCGGGCGTGTCTGGCAAACTCTGTCCAACCTAATACAGTTATGATGAAAATGATATTCCAAACAGAAGGTATCACAAAAACACCGGTCAAAGCCAAAAGCAAAAATATGCCAGGAAATGATTTTCGCCATGTTATGATTTTCATTAATATTTGATCCGGATTAATTCGATATTTGGGTGCTTTTTTAAATGTTTTATCAAATATAAAATACAGAATACCCAAAATAAATAGCATCAATAAAGCTATCCAAACCGCTACAATAAGTCCAGAATAGATCCATTCAAAGATGAAATAAAACCCACCCAAGGTAATGGCTATAATTAGAGTAATATATTGTAAAATGTTGATTTTTAAACCTTTGACGCTGTAGTATGCTGCTGCCATGCCCAGTGAAGTTCCCACAAAAAAAGTAAATATCACTGATACAACCCCTATCATTAGTGATATTCTGGTGCCGTGGATCAATCCGGCGGCAGTATCTCTGCCCAGTTTGTCCGTACCGAGCCAATGAATTTTACCACTACCATGAGTTGGGTACGATCCCGGTGATAATGAAGCGTGACCATTGATATTGGTAGTCTGTGGCCCATACGGTATACATGCTAAAACACAGCTCTCATCATCAGCTTTTGTAAGGGTTTTCTCTAAAAAAGGGAATGTAACATCTCCTTCAACATGGCAATAAAGTGGCTTTTCGTTTGCAATTATAGGTCCAAAAATGGCCACTAGTATGTACACTAAGATCACCAAAACCGATAATTTTACTCCCAATAACGCACTTGTATTCATGAAACCTGCATTTTTTGGTTGATTTTGGGATTCGCCCAAGCATATAAGATCTCAGTAATCGTTAAGAATAATATAGTAACTACACTCAATACGATTAAAATACCGAAAACTACATTCCAATCGCTACCCAAAATACTATCATACATCAGCCGACCCATGCCGGGAATATTAAAAATCACTTCAATAATTAAAGCACCTGCCAATCCGGATGCCAGTCTGCCACCTGCGATCGTGATCAAAGGCAACAATACATTCGGCAATATATGCTTGACCAGAATACTTGCTTCAGTCAATCCTTTGGCTCTTGCCATAAGAATATAAGTTTTAGACTTTTGCTCTTGGGTATTGTTTCTAACGATGGTACTTATTTGAGCTATGTCATTGGCCACCATACAAATTACTGGCAAGACCAATTGTTGGCTGTTTTTGATTATAGTTTTCCACATCGATTGATCATCAGGTACATACCAAATACCAGGTGCAGGAAAAATATGGAGCCACGACCCATATCTATCAGATGTA
>Ga0075154_10001914_pt1 | contig 14111 bp, 4 predicted proteins | sample JI71714BDNA_FD_70965 | JGI IMG/M metagenome (GOLD analysis project Ga0075154, IMG submission 70965) | Wastewater effluent complex algal communities from Wisconsin, to seasonally profile nutrient transformation and Carbon sequestration -... | ecosystem: Engineered > WWTP > Effluent > Algae... | reverse complement strand
CACTGTGGGAGCGAAGAGAAGTAAAAAACTCATTTCTGATATTGGGTCTTTGGATCTTACAGGTTATGATGATGCAACTATGCAAGATGTTGAAATGATCGTTGTTTTAGTACGTAAAGCAGATCAGATTGGTAGTGGCCAGATATCACAAGAATTAAGATCTAAAATGCCTAATTTGAAAAATATAGTCATTATAGCTGAATTCCCCTCTGTACCAAGCCAATTTACGACAATACTTCCACCAGCTTCAAGTGGATATGTAGCCCTTCACAAAGTATCAATCACCGAATAATATCAATGAAATGAAAAAATTTACACACATTTTAGAAAATAACAAATTGTTCAGAAATCTCATTCTGGCAATTTTTGCGTTAGCACTGACAATCCCCAGTGCTCAAAGTCAGTTATTGGTGGATTTCACCAAAGTACCTGATCAAATATTTAGTATCAAAGGAGATTATACGATGCTTGGTAATACAAGTTTAATTCGTGTCAATTATTCTGATGATGGACAAAACGGTAATAATGATATGGGTTATGTTGACATCGATGGCGATGCAGATACCTGGAACTCATCAACTGCGGCGTTTGATTATTCAGTTCAAGCTGGAGCGGATCCTAATTGTACGAAAATTTTATATGCAGGTCTGTATTGGACTGGTAGAGCAAACAATGGCGGTGTCGCAGGTAATACTGTAGATGCCACCAGAACGGTCAATGGCGTTGTCCAAAACAGGACTTTTACTAAGAATCAAATTAAGTTTAAGGCTGCAGGGGATTCTTACCAAACTATTGATGGTGGTTTTATTTATAACCCACCAGTAGATTACTACCAGATTTATTCATGTTATGCTGATGTAACAGAATATGTTAAGGCACATGGAACAGGCAACTATACTGCTGCAGACATGGCTTTGGTTCAAGGAAATGCTGACGGTGTTGGTTATTTTGGATGCTGGTCTTTAGTTGTAGTTTATGAGAACTCAAAAATGAAAGATAGAGATATTTCTATTTTTCAAGGACATGCATTTAACTCAAATTCAAATATAGTCGATATTCCTGTTACAGGTTTTCAGGCTGTTCAAAGTGGTGATGTTAATGTAAAAATTGGTTTCTTAGCAGGTGAAGGTGATAGAGAATTGACAGGTGATTATGCTAAGATTAAACAATTAAATACAAATAATTATATAAGCTTAGTTCACAGTACTAACGCAACTAATAATTTTTTCAACTCGTCTATAAATACCGGAGGGAACTATAGATTGCCTCAATATTTAAATAACAATGGTATTGACATAGCCATGTTCAATCTTGATAATGGTAATGATAACGACCCTAATACTCCTGCTGTAAACAGTGTAATTGCGAACGGGCAAACAAGTACAGTCATCAGAGTCGGAACAACAAGTGATGTATATACACTTTCAGTCCTTGTTTTTGGCGTAGATGCTTATAAACCAGAAACTGATGAAATTATTACGTTAACTGCTATTAATGGGGTTGCACCTGTCTTACCATATACATGCACCCCAGGACAAGAATTGTCATACAAAGTTGAAATTAAAAACAAAGGTTCTGAACCTATTAAGCTTTATAAGCTTTCAGTTCCAATTCCTTCTAATGCAGATTTTGTGCCAGGTAGTGTTACTAAGACATTACACCCTTTAGTTACAAGTACCAATACTCCGCTTCCTGTTTATAATAGTGTTACTAGGAGCTTAGATTGGGACTTTGGAAATCTTCCTTTACATCCAACTGATTTAAACACAATCCTTGCATCATATACTTTCAAACTTAAAGCTACAACAAATTGCTTTTTGTTAAGTGGTTCAGGTTGTAATCAAAACATTCCTGTAACAGGTGTAGCTAATGGAACAGGTGTAATAACAAATACTAACATTGTAAACCAATCTTACATTTTGGGCTATAATGCTAGTGGTCCATGTTCAGAAGAAGTTATAAATGGTATTATCAATGTTGCTATCAATGGAAATGCATATGTTGGAGCCAATTGTGATCTTGAAACTCAGGATGGCATTTTGAATCTCGATATACCTGCCAGCGGTTCAGGTTATGCTATATCTAATATATCAGTTCTATATCCTCCGGGAACAAAATTCTATAGTGCATATCCTGTAGTTGCTGGTACTATTGAATATACAGCCGGCAATCCTTTTCCAGCTGTTGATGGTACTGTTAAAACATATTATGCTGTGCCTCCGGGTAACAACTCATGCGGTCTTAAAATTATTTTGACATGTAGCAATAATTGCGCATTCACTGTGACTTGCGGAAATCAGCCTCCTTCAACTAATTATAGTTGTTCGTTACCGATTCCTGCTGCAGTGACTACAATCGCAGCTTTTAAAACTACTTTTGGGGCTACTATTGGAAGTAATCCATGTTTTACTGTTAAAATGCAAGTTATTGAAGATGCAAGTTTCAACCCTTGCACTTCAAATGGATACACCAGAACTTATAAGATTTACCAAGATACAAATGGTGACAACATGCCTAGCGCAGGAGAATTATTTGTTGATTGTACGAAAACTTATATCTGGAATAAAGATAATACTAAGCCTGTATACTCTTGCGATCCTGCTGTGCCAATTTTCGTAGGGTGCAAGTCAGGTACACCGACTGCGGCGGATGCAATTACAGCAGCCGGATTCTCTGATAATTGCGGGGCACCAACAGTAACAGCAGTTGCAGGTGCCACCTCTTCTGGTACTGGTTGTAATAAGTTCCAAATTTGGACAGTTTCAGCTATTGATGCTTGTGGAAACAACGCTTCAGTAGTTATTACATTAAAATATTATAATGATAGTGTAAAACCAGTATTTACTAATGGTTGTGCAAATTCACTGATAATTTTACCTTGTAATTCAACACCGACAGATGCTATGGCATATGCGGCGGTAGGAGCTGCTACGGATGATTGTGGAACACCAACCATGTCAATAACAAGTACAACACCAGGTAATACTTGTACTAAAACAAAAGTTTATACCGTAAGAGCAACAGATGCTTGTGGTAATTTTGCCACGTGCGATGTTACATACAGATGGAAGTCTGACGTAACTAATCCTGTATTCTCAAGTTGTCCGAATGGCATACAAATATTACCAGGTACAACGCCACCAACTATGGCTGATGCTATTGCAAAAGCTGGTAATGTGACAGACAATTGTGGTGCCGTAGTAATGACTGCATCTTTTGCCCCAGCTACCGGTACTTCTTGTAATATGCAACAAATATGGACTGTGACTGCAACAGATTCTTGTGGTAACTTTGCTAATTGCGCAGTTACAATTGGATGGGGATCTGACCCTTTAGCACCAATATTCGCTGGAGGATCAAGTAAAAACAAAAATTTAGGTTGTAATCCTCCTGCCATCACTGCTGCAATCGCAATTGCTGAAGCTGGTTCAGTAACTGATAATTCAGGTGCATCTCCAATGTTATCAGCAAGTGGCGGAACTGTTGGAGGAACAGCTTGCGCAAGAACACAACAATGGACTGTAACTGCAACTGATGGTTGTGGCAATTCTGCCAGTTTTGTAATCAACTATTCATGGAAAGAAGATCTTATAGCTCCAACTTTTGCGAATGTAACTGATACTACAAAAACTAATCTTGGATGTTTAGGTGTTGGCGGTGCTACAGTAGCTCAAGCAAAAGCTGCTGCAGGTGCAGTAACTGATAACTGTTCTTCAAGTGGAAATATTACTGTTACTGCAGTTGGTGGACCGATCACAGGTGAGTGTCATAAAGTGCAAACTTGGACAGTTACTGCTACTGATGAGTGTGGTAATGTTAAAATTAAATTGGTTGATTTAAAATGGTCATTCGACGATCAAAATCCGGTATTTGAGCATTGCCCGGTAGGTATTATAGATTTAGGATGTAATCCTGTAAATCTACCTACAGGAGCTGGATTGCAAGATTCAGTAAGCATACTTCCTGATAATTGTGGTCAAGTATCAATTGTTGTTACTGCAGGACCTATCACAGGAACATGCAATAAAATGCAAACGTTTACTGTTACTGCAAAAGACAAATGTAATAATATCGCTACTTGTAGCATTACTTATAAATGGAAATCAGATCTACAACCTCCAATGTTTGCAAGTTGTCCATCGAATCCAATAGTATTGGCTCCAGGGCAGCAACCAACACCAGCAATGGCGCAGGACGCAGTCGGTGCCATTACTGACAATTGCACATCTACTAATAATCTTGTAATAACGGTTACGTTAGAGGTTCTTACAGGTGATTGTGGTGAAGTCAAAAAATATACTGTAAAAGCAGTTGATGAATGCGGCAACATGAATTCATGTGTTGTGACATATACACAAACTGGAAGTACTGAACCTCCTGTATTCACAAATCCTCCAGCAGGGCCTATTAACTTAGGTTGCAATCCTTCTACCCTTCCGAACGCAGCAATGGCAATTTTGAATGCTGGACCTGTGACTGATGATATCAGAGTTCAAGATGTAGTAGCGACCGCAGGTCAAATAACTGGTACATGTGTAAAAACACAGAATTTTACAGTAACTGCATCTGATGATTGTGGTAATATGACTCCAATTACAGTGACCTTTACCTGGAAATCTGACACACAGAAGCCAGTTTTCGCTAATTGTCCTCCCGCAGCTATTTTGGTGACCAATATGAATTTAATAAATGATGCATATGCGATTGCTCAAGCTGGAACTCCAACAGACAATTGCAATATTGCTTCGATCACAGCTAGTCATACTAGTTCAGATGGTCCTTGCGGTCCGACATTAATTTACCAAATTTTAGCAACAGATGATTGTGGTAATACAGCAACTTGTAATGTGGTTTTCAAAACTAACAATGGTTCTAATCCTCCTACATTCTCTAACTGCCCTTCAGCTCCAATCTATTTGGGTTGTAATCCACAAAACCTTCCGACTGAGGGTGCTGTAGCGGAAGGTGCAGGTAACCCTGAAGATGATGGTGAAGTTATTTTCGTTGGTGTTGAGGCTGGACCGATCACTGGAGATTGTAACAAAACTCAAGTATTCACTGTAACTGCTATTGATGATTGTGGTAATTCTGGATATTGTATTATTACTTACAAATGGAAAGTAGATACTGATAAACCTACATTCCCAGAAATTCCTTTGACTCCTGTAAATTTGGGTTGTAACCCGGCTACATTGCCTACACCTGCATCAGCTATTGCAGCTGCTGGTAACATTGCAGATAATTGTGACATCGACAATGTAACAGCTGTCGGTGGTAACATAACCGGAACTTGCCTTCAAACGCAAACTTTCGTAATCACAGCAATTGATAAATGTGGTAATTCTGCGCAGGCTTCCTTAACATTCGTTTGGAAAAATGATACTAGAGCTCCTACGTTTGCAAACTGTACCGGAATTCCAATTAATCTTGGATGTAACCCTGCTGTGTTGCCAACGAAAGAAATGGCTTTAATACAAGCAGGTGCTACAGGTGATGATTGCGCTATTGATACTGTTATCTCAGTAGCTGGTCAAATCACAGGGACTTGCACAAAATCACAAATATTTTTGGTAACGGCATATGATGAATGCGGAAATACAACCGAATGCAGTGTAACATATACTTGGAAAGCTGACACACAGTCTCCGGTATTTGTAGCTTGTTCAAGTGCTCCTATTAATTTGGGATGTAACCCTACATTATTGCCGAATTCCGAAAATGCAATACTTGCAGCAGGTGCTACTACTGATAATTGTGGTGGAAATATTTCTGTAACTGCTACGCCTGGAACTATATCAGGAGATTGTGTTAAATCTCAAACTTTCACCGTAACAGCAATGGATGAATGTGGTAATTTTTCAAATTGTTTCGTAGTGTATAATTGGTCGACTGATAACACACCACCAGTTATAACTTGTCCATCTGCTATAAGCAATCTTAAATGCGCTTCAGAACTTCCTGCAGCTTATGTTAACCTTGCTGCATTCACTGCAGCTGGTGGTTCAGTTTCTGATGGCTGTTCAGCTAATCCAACTTTTAGCTTGTTTAGTGAAGTAATTACGCCTGGTTCATGTGTAAATAAATTTACAGTGACTAGGGTTTATAAGGTTGTTGATGCTTGTGGCAATTCTGCAACTTGCACTCAAATAATTACTGTCAATGATAATGTACCGCCTGTCATCACTTGTCCTGCTCCTATAAATGTAGCATGTGCCGGTGATGTTCCTGCTGCGAATCCACAAGGAATCGTTGCGACGGATAACTGCACAGGTACAGTATTAGTGACATTTGTAAATGATGTGATAAGCAATCAAAGTTGTGCAAATAAGTACACAATTACCAGAACATACTTGGCAACTGATGTTTGTGGCAATTCAACGACTTGTACACAGACAATTACTGTCAATGATAATGTTCCACCTGCTATTTCTTGTCCTCCTTCTATTAGTGGACTTGAATGCGCTGTCGCTGCTCCTGCGCCATATGCCAATGCTGCTCAATTCGTAGCTGCTGGTGGTACAATCAGTGACAATTGTGTTGGTACTATAATTGTTTCAATGACCAATGAAGTTTCGGCTCCAGGAATTTGTGCTAACAGCTTTATTTTGTCTAGAACTTATACTGCGACTGATGTGTGTGGTAATTTTGCATCATGTGTCCAAACTATTACAGTAGCGGATATGACGCCTCCAACTATTACATGTCCTGCCAATCTTAATTTAACTTGTTCTACAGAAGTTCCTGCTGCTAACATAGCTTCAGTAATTACTTCAGATAATTGTGCAGGAATAATTACAGTAACTGTCGCAGAGGATGTAGTCTCGAATCAAACATGTTTGAATAAGTTTACAATCAATCGTACTTATACAGCTACTGATGCATGTGGTAATGCATCTAGCTGCACTCAAGTAATAGTAGTAAATGACAACATACCTCCGGTTATGACTTGTCCTAATGATCTTCTACTGGAATGTGCTACTGAAGTACCTGCTCCAAATGTTCAATTAGTTCAAGCTTCTGACAATTGTGTTGGAACGGTAGTAGTTACTCATGTTGGTGATGTTATAGTAGACCAGGCTTGTGCCAATCAATTTACCATTGAAAGGACCTATAAGGCAACAGACGTATGTGGTAATTTCACTACTTGTACTCAGTACATTAATGTAGCAGATATTACTCCTCCTACGATTACTTGTCCGCCAAATATTACTGTGACGTGCGGTTCTGATGTACCTGTTCCTAGCATATCTTCAGTGTTGACTACTGACAATTGCGTAGGTGTAATAACTGTTGCATTCATAAGTGATGAAATAGTTGATCAGATCTGTGAGAACAGATACAAAGTCATTAGAACTTATAGCGCTACTGATGTCTGTGGTAATACTTCCACATGCAGTCAGACTATAACAGTGTATGATGATGTAGCTCCATTAATTTCAATTCTAGATCCAATATTTGCTGATGTAGAAAATGGTGGAACTATTACTTTGCAATGTCGCGCTTTGATTGAAGGATGGGAATTACCATCGTTAACGTCAAATGAAATTTCTTCACAAGATAATTGTGGCGGTTCAATCATATCTATGAATCAAACAGTTACAAATGGTTCATGTGAAGAAGATGGTTACTTTAAAAGTATTTTTGTTGAAATATTAGCGACAGATTTCTGTGATAACCAATCTTCATTTAGTTTTACAATTCATATTGTTGATGAAATACCTCCGGTTTTCACTGTTTTACCTCAAGATGTAACAGTATCATGTGCTAATTCTAACCTAACATATGATGTACAGGCTACCGATGAATGTGAATGTGCAAACATTAGTTTCGTTGATAACATCATCAATGGTGCATGTGCAGGAAGTTATACTATAAAAAGAGTATATACAGCTAAAGACTGCTGTGGTAATATGTCCTTCCATACACAAACTATTAATGTAGTGGACGATACTCCACCAGTATTAATACCAACATTTAGTGTTTTGGCTAATATAGCACAAGGTGATACTTTGACTTCTTATTGTGGTCAACAAGAATTACCTGAATGGTTATCATTACCAGCTGATCAGTTAATTGGTATGTCAGATGGATGTTCAGCTGCTACTTCTATGGGTTTTGATATCAAAGAATCTAATGAAAATGCATGTTGGTTATATGGTTATTCAAAACTATATACAATCACATACTCTGCAATGGATGCTTGTCAGAATCAAGCTCAATTTATTTTCTACATCAAAGTAGTAGATACAATTGCACCGAAATTGATCAGCATTAAAGAGTTCATATGTGATGATGACAAGAGCTGGCCGGTAGCGATCGATGGTTGTTCTCAATTAACTTACGATTATACCGATGCTCCTGTTGCAAACGAATGTAATAATGGAACTAACTATATCAGAACATGGACCATTAATGATGCATGTCAAAATACAACTTATGCTACTCAATATGTATTGACAAATGATTATGTGGCCCCTAAACTGGATTTCATAAATCCTGATTATGCTAATGTAAGCAATGGTGATACTATTTCTGTAGAATGCAGCAAGTGGAATGATGTTAGCAAAGCTACTGCCTTGACTTGGATAGAATCTAAAGATGATTGTGACTTTTTAACTGTAGATTTCAAATCTTCAAGAAAGCAAGGAAATTGTGCTTCTGATGGGTACAAATCATTGATAGCTTATGATTGGACTGCTATTGACTTCTGTGGAAATGAATCAGAATTTAAAGTTTACTTTAAACTTTCTGATAATACTCCTCCAGTATTTAATACAAACGCTCCTATGATCTCTGTAGATTGTGAAAACAATATTCCTCAGGTAAAAGCAACAGACGATTGTTCAAATGTAACTTTGAAAGTAGTTCGAAATAAATTTGAATTAGGTTGTCCAAACAACTTCACGTTGGAAGAAACCTATACCGCGACAGATGCTTGTAATAATGTAAGTACTTTCTCAAGAATTGTTAATGTAGTAGATACAACTGGACCAATTATTTATGTTCCTGATGCTGTATGCGTTTCTGATCTTGGAAGTCTGACTCCTATTGCTATGGATTATTGTACCAACAAACCGGTTCAGTTAAGCATTAAGATTGACAACACTACGATCAATTGTAATAATTCTCAGTATTATACCATCACTTATTCTGCATCTGATTATTGTGGTAACACAACTACTAAGGTTCAGAAAGTGATTCTTAATGATAATACTCCTCCTGTATTGTATTTTAGTTCTGATTTTATGAATAAATATCAGATTATCAACAATACTATATACACAGGTTGTACTGACTTCGATGCTTTCATAGCTGAGATAGATGCTTCAGGAGCAATTGTAGTAAGTGACGAATGTCTTGAGACGATCACTCCTTATTACGAGAATGAAGCCGGTGAAACTAAGTGTGAAGGTGCTCTTATCACGAAAGATCATAATTTCACATGGACAGCAACTGATGCTTGTGGCAATACTGACCAACTACACCTGAAAGTAATTTTACAAGAAAGCAATGAAGTTGATTTTAGCTTTATTGGTAAGGATACTACAGTATATTGCAATGAGACAGTTCCACTTCCGAGTATTTTACCTACATTGAATTGTACACAAGTTTCTCTTGGTAGTATTGTCAACATAGGTCAGGCTACTCCTGATGGATCTTATCTTGAAACTAGAGTCTTTACTTACACTAACTTGTGTGGTGAAGAAGTAAGTTATACGCAAGAGATAAGTCACTTGACGACATCAGATCTCGCTTGTAATATTATTATTCCTGAAGAAGTTGGATGTAATTCATCAAATAACATATTCACAGTGAATGTGACAGGTGGTGATGGTCCATACTACTATAACTGGGAAATTCTGAACGGTTTCTGTCATATAGTTGCGGGTCAAAACACTCCAACTGTTCAGATCTCAATTTCGTTCAAAACATTATTCCTTAAGGTAACAGTTACTGATTCTAGAGGATGTCAGACACAGTGTGTTATTGAAGTAGATTGTACACTTGATGGATCAACTATTGTTGTAGTAGACCCTGAATTAGTGGACATTTCTAAACCAGTAGTTCCTGAAAATCTGATCGAAGATTATACATTAAGACCGAATCCGACAAGCTCTCAAGTTTATCTTGAATTTGATGCTGATGCGGCCGAAGAAATTACTGTTAATATCTCTAACCAGTTTGGTAAACCAGTTTATCATAAAAAAATGAACTGCTCAAAAGGATTTAATTCACAATTGCTAGAGACTAGCAGTCTTCCATCAGGTCTATACCAGGTGAGTCTGATCTCAAGTGATAAACTCAAAACGTTACAGTTAATCAAGGTTAAATAACTTTTAACCTTAGTTAAATATGGGAGAAAGGGGTCTGTAAAAGGATCCCTTTTTCAATTTTGGGCATGTAGTAAAAAAATAAGCCGGTACAAAATTGCTCTTGTACCGGCTTTTATTTTTTAACAAAGATGATTAAACTCCAACATTTTTCATTACTTCAGATTTTAGCCTTTCATAATCCTCATCATTTATAGCCCCGGAAGCTTTCATTTCGAAAAGTCTCTGGAGTGAATCAAGATAATCATCCGTGGTTTCAATTTTATTAACTAAAGGTGCTGATTCCTTATTTTCTTTTTTTATCTTTTCGGTATAAGCCTTACCTTTTTCAAATTTCTCGTTATAAAAATTCTTGAAACTAGCCCAATCAAAATCTAGAAATGTTCCGCCTTTATTGAAATGCCTTTTGAAGACTTCCCCAACTGCATATGTGGAAGCGCCTGATAATGCAGAGACCGCGACACCCCCAACTATTGTCCCAATCAAAGGAATCATCTTGGCTAACATTCTTCCACTTAATCTGGCCAATCCACTAGATGTCAATGCTAAAATAGCCGCTTTTCCTTCAGTCTCTCTGAAGTCAACTTCATATAGTTTTGATAATCTGCGTATCATTTCCAATTGAACAGCTGTGACAGCCATAAAATCCGCAATGGGTATAGGTATCAAACCTGCACCTGAAGCAAAGATTACTGAATTGCGTATGATCGCATCTGCTTGTTTAGCAATTACTTGTTCTTCGTTATTTTCCATATATTTTTTTTATCATAACGTCACACAATTGTGTCATCGTTCCCATTATCGACAGAATCATGCATTTATTGGATAAATATGCTCTTTTCTTGGTAGGTTAAGTGTATAAGTGTACCTTTGCGATTATTATTAAATTTAATCATTAGACTAAGATAAATGGACCCCGACAGGCATGATTCGATACTATACAAAGCAACATGGAGAGTTGATAGGGTTGACGGATTATGCTGTTCACTGCTGGATCAACATTGAACCACCATTTTCACATGAAGAACTGGAGGACCTTTCTTCCAAGTTAAACATACCATTAGACTTTTTTACTGACCCATTAGACATTGACGAGCGCTCTCGTTATGAAAAGGATGGTCCGATTCGTTTGATCGTTATGAACTCCCCAATATTGAACGAAACTGATAAAGAGAATGAATCAATATATATCACTGTCCCGATTGGTATCATTTTTTCTCCAGAAACTGTAATTACCATATGTTCTCATGAAAACCCTGTTCTAGAGTTGTTCCTAGAAAATAAAATCAAACATTTTGATCCGGCTAATATGCAGCATTTTATTCTGCAAATTTTGGAACAAAATGTATATCGCTTTATTTCATGTCTTAAAAAATTGAACTTAAAACGGAACCTTTTGGAGCAGGAATTATATGATTCTTCCAGAAATAGCGAGTTATGGCAAATGCTCAGGATCGAAAAGAGCCTTGTATATTTTGTAAACTCTCTAAAGGCAAATGAACTCTTAAAGGTCAAGATGAAAAGGATAGATTTTCTAGGATTAGGATTGAATGAAGAATTGGAGGAAATTTATGAGGATTTGATCATCGATAATAGTCAGGCGCTTGAGATGTCAAACGTTTATACTGTCATTACAGGTAGTACGATGGAGGCTTTTGCAAGTATTATCAGCAACAACATGAATGTAGATATCCAAAGACTTACCTTTGTAACGATTATGCTAATGGTGCCTACCATTATTACAGGATTTTTCGGTATGAATATTCCGCTTCCTTTCTCCCATAATGAGTATGGAGCCGTATTCATACTTATATTTTCTTTTATTGTTGGATTTGGACTAATCTTATTTCTCAATAAGAAAAAACATCGTTAACATATTAATGGTGAACTATTTCCCTTCAAAATAATTATAGTTGTTTGCGATTATTTTAAATTTGAGCATATTCTGCTGCAGAATTATTACCTTTGCTTAGATATAAATTAGTTAAAATATTTAATCATAATATTTTATTTATCAGGTTGAATTTAATTTTTGTCTATGAAAAAAATGCAAATAGTACTAATCCTTTTGATAGTAACATCTATTGCTGTATTAATATACGCAAGTAAGGACTTATCTACCTACGGTAATTTTGCTACTGCAGAAAAAACCGGAGTTAAAACAAAAGTAGTAGGAATACTTGCCAAAGATAAGTCTATGACTTATGAGCCTTCAAAAGACCCTAACTACTTCTCTTTTTTCATTAAGGATAATCAGGGTGTAGAAAAGAAGGTAGTTCTGCGTGCTGCTAAACCTCAAGATTTTGAGCTTTCCGAACAAATCGTGGTCACAGGAAGTTTTAGAGATGGTGCATTTGAGGCATCAGATCTTCTTATGAAGTGTCCTTCAAAGTATAAAAACGAAGAAATTTATATTAAATCAAAACAAATTTGATCCCACCTTTCAATTAAGTATTAACCGTTATGGATCAAATTAATTATTCCGGCGAACATCTGTGGTTCGGAGCTTTAGGTCATGGACTAGTAGTTTTGGCTTTCGTTACAGCAATATTAGCTGCTATAACTTACCTTATTTCCTATAAAAGTAGAAGAGATATTCTTGTTTCCAATCAATGGAAGACTTTTGCAAGAAACACATATCTTTTGCATGCATTCAGCTGCATCAGTATTTTTATGTTGTTGTTATTCATGATGGCTAATCATTATTATGAGTATCAATATGTATGGATGCACGTAAGTGAGGACTTACCTATGAAATACATACTTTCTGCTTTTTGGGAAGGTCAGGAAGGAAGTTTTTTACTTTGGATACTTTGGCATTCTGTAATTGGAATAGTTTTACTATTCAAATCTAAAGAATGGGAAAATACGACTATGCCGGTCCTGTGTACCGTTCAGGCGTTTTTATTGTGTATGCTTCTGGGAATTCATATATCATTAGGTGATACAGTTTCAAAATTTGGTTCTTCTCCGTTTGTTCTCCTTAGAGATGTGATGGAGGCACCTATCTTCTCAAGACCTGATTACCTTTCAGTTATCAAGGGAAAAGGTATGAATGTGTTGCTTCAGAACTATTGGATGACTATCCACCCTCCTACTCTATTTCTTGGTTTTGCATTGACTACTTTCCCTTTCTGTTTTGCAGTAGCCGGATTAATCACTAGAAAACATAAAGAATGGTTGACTGCAGTTCAGCCTTGGGCTTTATTGGCAGGTTCTGTATTAGGTACTGGAATTCTAATGGGTTCCGCTTGGGCGTATGAGGCTTTGAGCTTTAATGGCTATTGGGCTTGGGATCCTGTTGAAAACATGTCGCTAGTGCCATGGATAGTGCTCGTAGCCGGTATCCATACAAATATGATATCGAAAGCCACTGGTAGATCAATAGTTAGTACTTATTGGTTTTATGGATCAGCCTTTATCTTAATACTTTTCAGTACTTTTCTTACCAGAAGTGGTGTATTGGGCGATACCTCAGCTCATGCATTTACTGAAATGGGATTAGAATGGCAGCTCATTATATTTTTGATGACTTACTTAATCGGTTTCACTGTTTTATTCTTTAAGAGATCAAAAGGTATTTCTCAAGTCAAAACAGAAGAAGAAGTAAGTTCCAGAGAATTCTGGATGTTCATAGGTTCATTGGTTCTAATTTTCTCTGCAGTATTAATCACTTTTACTACCTCAATACCAGTATATAATAAGTTACTTGATTTCTTTGCAGGTATATTTAATTCGAATCTCACACAATATCATAGAAGTGCTCCTTTGGATGTGATA
>Ga0075154_10001913_pt1 | contig 14111 bp, 7 predicted proteins | sample JI71714BDNA_FD_70965 | JGI IMG/M metagenome (GOLD analysis project Ga0075154, IMG submission 70965) | Wastewater effluent complex algal communities from Wisconsin, to seasonally profile nutrient transformation and Carbon sequestration -... | ecosystem: Engineered > WWTP > Effluent > Algae... | reverse complement strand
GAATATCAATCGAGAAGAGATTTAATTGTTGCTAGATTGAATGCAATGGAAGGTGTATTTTGCCCTAACCCTGGTGGTGCATTTTATGCAATGGCAAAATTACCTATTGATGATAGTGATGTATTTTGCCAATGGTTATTAGAAAGTTTTGAACTGAATAATCAAACAGTAATGTTAGCACCTGCAACAGGTTTTTATGGCACTAAAGGTTTAGGCAAACAAGAAGTAAGATTGGCTTACGTACTAAACTTAGATGCTATTAATAAAGCAATGGATTGTTTAGAAGCTGCTTTAAAGGTTTATCCAGGTAGAACTTTATAATGTAGATTATATATATTTTATGAAAAGTTTGGTAGCAATACCAAACTTTTTTTATTTAAAACCAGTTTGAAAAATATTGACGGATATCATGTTTTGCTCAATTACTTACTACGAAATTTGCTACAATGAATCTTATTTGGAAAAATATAATACGCCGCCCATCTTAATCTCTACAAGATCGTTTACACTTATTCAGCATCGTATTTATTCATTTTTTTCAAACACAAGTTTTACATGAAAACAATTATAGAGCCGTTTAAAATTAAATCGGTAGAACCCATCTATTTTAATACTAAAGAAGAAAGAATTAACATAATTGCTGCTGCACATTACAATCCATTTTTAATAGAATCTAAAAATGTACTCATTGATTTATTAACCGATAGTGGTACAAGTGCCATGAGTAGTGAACAATGGGCTGGCATTATGAGAGGTGACGAAAGTTATGCTGGCAGTCCAAGCTATTATAGATTTAGAGATGCAGTTCAACACATCACTAAGTATGATCAAGTTATTCCAACACATCAAGGTAGAGCCTCTGAGAAAATTTTATTTAGTATTTTAGGTGGTAAAGGAAAATACTTTTTAAGCAATACATTATTTGATACAACTAGAGCTAACATAGAATATAGTGGAGCTGAAGGAATTGATTTATTGTGTGCAGAAGGAAAATTACCTACTGTACCTGCACCATTTAAAGGCAATATGGATGTGGTTGCTTTAGAAAAATGTATTCAAGAAAAAGGAGCAGCAAACATTCCTCTTTGTATTATTACTGTAACCAATAATTCTGGAGGTGGGCAACCAGTAAGTATGCAAAATATTAAAGACGTGAAATTGGTTTGTAATAAATATGATATTCCACTTTTTATAGATGCTTGCCGATTTGCAGAAAATGCTTGGTTTATTAAAACAAGAGAAAAAGGTTATGCTGAAGTATCGGTTATAGAAATAGTTAGAGAAATGTTTAGTTATGCTGATGGATGTACCATGAGTGCAAAGAAAGATGCATTTGCAAATATTGGAGGTTTTTTAGCTATGAACAATGCAGCACTAGCACAAGATTGCAGAAATTTATTGGTTATTACAGAAGGTTTTGCAACTTATGGTGGTTTGGCTGGAAGAGATTTAGAAGCCATTGCCATTGGTTTAGAAGAAGTGTTAGACGAACATTATTTGGCTTATAGAATAAGAAGTATTGAATATTTAACCAATAAATTAATTGAAAAAGGCGTACCAGTTATGCAACCTGCAGGTGGCCATGCTGTGTATATTGACGCAAAGCAGTTTGCACCTCATATTCCTGTAGATCAATATCCTGGACAAGCACTAGTTGCTGCTTTATACATTGAAGGTGGAATTAGAAGTGTTGAAATTGGATCGCTAATGTTTGGCAAATACAATGAAGACCATGAATTAATTCCTGCACAAATGGAATTGGTAAGAATGGCCATACCAAGAAGAGTATATACCCAAAGCCATATAGATTATGTTGCTGAAGTTGTAATTGAAGTATTTGAAAAACGAAACGAATTAAAAGGTGTAAAAATTATTGAAGAAGCCAATTTGTTGAGGCATTTTACTGCTAAGCTGGCTCCAGTAGAATAATTAAACAACTAATCCTTTATCACTACCACAGTACTATGCCCTTGTACTTTTACCAAATAACTGCCTTTACTTAATTTTTTAACAGGTATAGTAAGTATTTGCGTATGAGCATTTAAGTAAGTTTGCAATACCATAATGCCTTGTAAACTATACAATTGTAGTACTTGTAACTTTTCTGCTGCATAAGGAAATACCAACGTTAATTGATCTTTTACTGGGTTGGGATATACTTGTATTTGTTGTTGTTTACTTAGGTTTATTGCTACTGTTGAGCTATAACTTGTACTACCATCTTTATCTACCAATGCCAATCTATAATACAAGGTTTTGGTTACTTGTTGCAGCTCTTTACTTAAGTAATCGGTATAATTATATTGGTTGCCACTACCTGTTGTTGGTAGGGTAGCTATATTGCTATAATTAATTTGATTAACACTACGTTCTACTATATAATGGCTGCTGTTTACCTCTTGTACACTTTGCCAATTACAATGTACTTGTTGCTGTTTTAAGTGTGCAGTAAATGCTTTTAATGTTATGGGTACTACAGCATTACTGCAATTAGCCGTACCAAATTTTGCAATAAAAAAATCGCTTGTACCACCTACAGAGCTTATCACTTGCCCATTTACAGTTACATTGGCACCAATGCTTCCGCCTAAATATATATTGCCTTTATTGTCTCCAACAATACAATCTCCTTTGTCGTTATAACCAACTGTACCCTTGATACTATCTACAAATAAATTATTTCCTGTATTTATATCTAAAGCTGCAACAAATAATTTAGTACCCGAATTCAATGGATTGTTCAACGTAATGCTATTTCTCCATTTTAATTGATGTGCATAGCTTCCGCCTGTGTACAGTTTATTATTAAATACAACAACGCCTGCAGGGTTGCTTCCACTTTGTACTGTAGATGCATTGCTACCCCAAACCAAATTGCCAAGTGTATCAAACACAACTACTATAGGTAAGCCATATAAAGTTGTACTTAAAGTATTTACAGGTATAAAACCATTAATTGTATCGGTAGCTATTGTACCCCCACCAAAATAAAATTTATTGTTATAATAAACAGGTCTAAAAGTAAAAGCACCAGCATTTAGCGTATCAGTATTTGCTTTTTTCCAAATTAAATTTCCAGCACTATTGAAAAAACCACAAAACATTGCATGGTTAATTTTTTGCCCTCCCATATATAAAGTGTAATTTAAAGGTGGAGGACCAGATACAGATTGTTTGCCTGCTATCATAAATTTGCCACTTAGTGTTCTCACCAAGCGAAGGTTATTAAAATTAGTAGCTTGTGGGTTTACTTGCATATCTAGTGGGGTTAAGCTAACAATATTGCCATTGGCATTATACTGCGTTATGTACATACCATCTTGTGGTACTACAACACCATCTCCACCTGCCAATAAGCCCTTAGGCATATAACTCATGTTGTACACCCCACCACTTGGGCTACCCACCATATCGCTGTATCTTTTAAACCTATCTTGCCTTATTAAATCAGTAATGGTATCAGATCCAGGTTGCTTTAACCAACGATATACTCCGCTACTATCATAACTAACAATAAAAAAATTTTTAGTGTGATTTAACTGTATTGTATCAACATCAAAATAAAGGGTTGTTGAAAGAGGAGGCATAAACCCAGATACATAAACGTTGTTTGCACCGTCTACTGAAATTGCTGTTGGAGTGTCGTTGCTTGCATTTGTACCTATACATTTTATCCAACGTAGCACTCCATTACAATTATGAGAGCTAATTATCATATCACTTGAACCTCCGTAAGTATTTTTGCTAATTCCACCAACTGTAATACTTCCGCTTGCCCCATTTACCTTTGAGAGTGCATATACATTGCCATGTGCATCGGTTGCCATATCTACCACTGTTTCTTGCCCTATACTATTATCCACTCCACTACCCCCTCGTACACCCCATTGCCAACTTTGGGCTTGGGTACATACAGTTATTATTAAGCAAATAATACAGCTACCTATATATTTTAACCACATGGCTTATTTTTTTAAATACAATTGAAGATTGTTTTGTACCCTATTTGTAATAGCCATTAGTTTGCTATTAACAATTGTTGTTTGGCTTTTACAATACCATTTTCTTTTAATACCACCCAATACATACCTTTTGCATGGTTGGGTAATTGTAAACGAAGAGTGTTTGCTTTCTCTACCAAAGTAAATTGCTGCATTAAAACCCCTACGCTGCTGTACACTTCTATGCTATATTTTTTTCCAATAATTGGTGTATAGCGGTAAACTATTTGTGTAGTTTTACTAACAGCAGGATTGGGTTTTAGTTGCAAGCTATAGTGTGGGTAGATGTCCTCTTTTTTTACAGTTGGCTTTAACTTTTGCATAGGCTGTGCTTTATAAAAAACAGCATCGCAATCTACTTCTACATCAAACCAAAATTCACAAGGTTCGCTACCATCTACAGCATTGGGTAACCAAAAAATTAGTTGTATTGGGTAACTACCACTTTGGGGTACAGTTAATTGTAGGGTTTGTGTAATGGGTGAACCTGGCGGTGCTATACCACCGGCTTGTATTAGTGTACCTCCATTTGGCGATACCAAACTATAAGCTATGGGCAAATAATTGTAACTGGTAATATCCAGTGTTATGGTAGCTGTACAACCACCCTCCTCGTTGGGTTGTATGCTTATAATTTGCAAATTGGCTTCTATATTACAACTAATTTCTTGTGGTGTACATTCTTCGGGTATACTAAATTGTAGGTTGCCGCTTTGTGCTATACAACCAAAGCTATTTTGTAATTGCAAACTATAATTTGCAGGGGTAACAATGGGTAATGGGTTTACCACACTGTTTTGCCCATTCATAAAAGGATTGGCATTTATATTCCACTGCCAATAACTAAAAGGTATAATAGGTCCATGAACTAATATTGGGTTATTGTAAGGGTCTTCGGGCAAACAACGTTGGTAACAGCCTGTAGGTACTATCCAGGTATAGCCTTGCGGGTCTTTATCTACCTGTATTTCGGTACTACTACTGCAACCAGTGCTACCTACTGTAAACCATAATTTATAAAACCCTCCTTTATCTACCTGTATTGTATTGCCATTTTGGCCACTGCTCCAACTATAAGAACCTGTTGATCCAAGACTTGCAGAAAGTTGCAACTCGTAGCCATTACAGTTTACCAAACTTGCATTTATGCTAGGTGGGGCAGGTGGGGCTACAACAGTTATTATATAATTTGTCGATAGTTTGCTACACATAATGCCATTTTGGGTAATTTTAGCAGTAACACTGTAGGTATAAGTACCCACGGGTAAGCCTGCTTCTTCGGTAAAAGTATAACTATTAGGTATGTTAATGTTGGTACCATTGCGAGACCACTCGTAGGTTATTTGGCTAGTATTGCCCACAAAAGCGGTTAGGCTAAATGGCTGATTGGCACATTGGGTGGTTTTTCCTTCTATTACAGGGGTTAATAAAGGTATAATGGTTACGCTTACTGCATCGGTATTTACATAGCACTTATTGGCATCTTCTACCCTTACCCAATACAAACCAGTTTGGCGTGCTGCATAACTATTGGTGGGGTGATTGGTTTGGGCAATGGTAGTAGAAGGGGCTTGTATCCAACGATAGGTGGTTGGGGTAATGAGCGACCCATTAATATGCTGTATCGTTTGACTGCTGCCTTCACAAATAAAAGCTGGGTTGTTTGGTGAAAGTGATGTTTGATTCCTCAACTCATTTTCTGTAATATTTATATTTTGTAGTTGGCTTGCAGTACAACCTAGATCGTTAGTAATAGTGAGGGTAGCAGAATAAAATGGTTGAGTTATAGAGTACACATACACCCTACTAGGGTTTTGTACTAAACTAGTGGCAGCATCGCCAAAATCCCAATGGTACTTAATACCAGTAGTAGGGGTACTGGTATTGGTAAATTGTACTGGCACACCCTCGCAGCGGTAATTGCTGTTAAAGGTAAAATTGGCAACAGGTTTTGCTGGTAGTGTTATGGTTTGAAAACTAGATGTGCAAGTTTCAGTTACTCCATTATAGGTATAGTTTACCGCCATTTTAAGTTGGTAACTACTACCTGCTGCTATACTAAATGGGTTACTATTGTTTGGGTGGGTTACTGTTTGGCTTTGCAGTACTGTTGTGCCTGCTGCATCGTACACATAAAAGGTATAGGTATTAAATACTGTGCCTGGTAAATAAGAGCTGCTGTTGTTTACATTTACTGTATAATTATTACCCAAACCACATGTTATAGTTGATAAAAATTGTGGCATTAATGGTACTGCAACATTGGCAACTACTTCTTTGCTACACATTATGCCATGCAAATTGTACACCACCTCATATTTAATGGCAAAATTACCTGCTTGTGTAAAACTGCCTTGCCAACTTGTATTGTTACTGCTTATAGTATTGGCTGTGCCATTTAATACTGTCCAGTTTATTTGTGCAGGGGTAGGGGTTGTAGTATAACTACCTGTTAAGCTTATAGTACCACAACTATTGCTGTTAACTGTTACGGTAGGTGGGGCTATACCTGTACCACAAGTGGTTGGACAATCCACTATTTCTACCTCTTGCGATTTACTGGTACAACCATTACTATTCGTGGCTACTGCATAATATACACCATATTGTGTAGTAGTATAAGGATTACAACTAGTAAAAGGTGCCGCACATACACTACTGCCACTTGGGGTAAACCACTCTATTTGTGAGGTAGTACCATACCCTGTTTGCAAGCTTGCTATAAGGGGCACTGCTGGGTTACTGCATTGTACAAACTGACCCACTGGTGATATACTAATTACAGGAGATGGGTTAATTGTTATTGTACTATTTTGCACCACTTGTGTAACATTTGAACAACCAGTATAACCCAATAATTTTACACTTGTTGGGTAGTTGATTGAGCTGGTGTTTAATGCTGTATAAGTATGCGTTACAGGACTGCTACCTACTATGATAGAACCATCACCAAAAGTCCACTCAAAACTTGGATTAGGTAAACTTGGGGTAAGTGTAGCTGTAAAACTTACACTTTCTCCTCTACATGCTGTTGGTGTATGGGTTAAAGTAATGGTTGGCGTAACACCTACATTTACATACAATAGTCTAGTATATAACATACCACATTTTCTTATTTCTACACGAATGGTTTTAGGGGTATTTACATTGTTGTTATTCCAAAGTACTTGAACGTTACTTGTACCGTCGCCACTTACTACACTACCTGCTACGGCTGGTATAATACTCCATTCATAGGTTTCGCCTTGTGTATAGGTACTACTATAATTAGTATAACTATTGGGGCATACGTCAATTGGTCCACTGATTACATTACTAGTTGGTACAACTGCTTTTACAATATTTTTTGTAATAATAGAAGATAAGCAACCTGGGTTTTGCATGTTAATACGTTGTACGCCAATTTGCCAAGGGCCATTACCTGTAAAATTCACTACACTACTTGTGCCTATTACATTGCCTACTATTGTGGCTGTACCGCTTACTACACTCCATGTATAATTATGATTGGCTAGTGCATTGCCTGCTGTAAAAGTGTAACTAACATTGGGACAAATTTCACTTGGTCCACTTATTACATCTGCTGCAATGGGTCCGGCTGTAACCACCAATTGGATGGGTTCAGGTACACAAAAATTATTGGTTTGTACACCAATGGTGTATAAACCAACATTCAAATTAGATAAGGTTAAAGGATTATTGGTTGCACCATTGGTATTTTGTGTTGTTCCATTTGGATTTTTAATTACCCAACTCCAACTACCTGTTGCCCCTGTTAAACTATAAGCTACATTGCTGCCTTGACATGCAGTAATGGGACCAGACAAAGTAGTGGGGGTTTGTGCATTTACAGTAAAAGATGCATGGCCACCACAGTCTAATAAACTGGAATAATAATTACACTCAATGGTAATGGTTTCTGCTTGTCTTGGTTTAATCACTACTTCATTTGGTTGATCGGTAAATAGAGGGACAATATTGCCACTTATGCTGCCTGTGATTGTCCAATTAAATACAACGCCAGGCCAAGCTGGTAAACGATACACTTGTTGGCTATTAGTACAAACAAAACTGGCTCCTTTAATTGTTCCACTTTGTTGTATAACAGGTACTTTAATAGAAGTTATTCCACCACATTTTACGTTACATTCTCTACTATCAAAATATACATAGCCAAAACCACTTTCATCTACCCTATCCCAATTTACTTCTATGTTTGCTCCATTATAATTGGTAATGATTCCGCCCTCTACTGTCCATTTCCCTTTTTCTCCACAATCTTTATCAGCAATAGAATAAGTGGTGGTGGTGTTTTCACATACCACCGATGGACATTCAATGGCAAAACTTTCTTCCTCTAAAACAGTTACATTTATCTCCAACTCATCGGTACAATTACACTGATTTTTTATGGTTAAGGTTACTTTATAATTACCTGGAACCGAATATGCATGGCTAGCTGGCATAGTGGTGCTTGTACTGTAAGATGTACCATCACCAAAATTCCAATGCCAGTTTTCTAATGGACTACCTACACCTGCACCAGATAAATCTTGAAAATTAATTAGTTGATTTCTACAAACAGTTATGTCTTTACTCCCTTCAAAACCAATAGCTGTAAACCTTGCACTAGGTTTGGCTATTACTTCAATACAAATTTGGGTGCTTGCACTACAACCATCAGCATTGGTTTGGGTAAGAGTTAAGCTACCAAAACCTACCCCCCCCCATTGAACTTGTACTGTAGCATTGGTGTTGCTGCCCACAATTGTACCACCTGCAACAGCCCAATGGTAAGTTTGACCATTTGTTTGTACTGCTTCATAAGTTATAGTTGAGCCACTACATACTTTGTGGCAGTTGGTTTCGTCTAAAAATAAATTGGAAGGATTTTCTTCGTTTGGGTCGTTTAGTTGCTCACAACCAACTCTTGTTTGAGCTAAAATTTTTGGATTGGGTAAGCCCTTCACCGGAACTTCTCTACTAGTAGTTCCTACAACTGCTCCTGTACTGTCTTTAACAGTTACAGTTATTGTGGTGGTAGTTATTTCATCAAACAAAATAGTAGTGCTTATGCCCATAGGTTGCAATACAATTGCTCCTGCACTACCACTCCAATAATAACTATAACTATTCAATGGATTTTGTACAGAAAAAGCAACCTGCTTGCCTCTACATACTTTGCTTGGACCATCAATAGAAAATTGTGCTGATAGATTAGTGGTTAAACTAATGAATAAGAACAATAAGCAAATAGATTTTGGGAACATTTTGTACATAAAAATAGTTTTGGCAGTTGAATCACCAAATTACAGTTTCTATTTTATATATACAAAAAATTTAAATGCAACAAGAAGATGTAGTATGCAGAAAAGGTATTACCTAGTTCTATTTACAAAAAAAGTGCATTGTTGCAACCTTACTATATCCAAACCCAAAGTTTAAACAAACAAAATATTACAAATTTTTGGAAATATTTTAACTTGTTTCAGAAAACTACATTTAAACAACCTCTAAATGAACTTTATATAATTTATTTTCAATTTCATTTGATGATAATGTATTTCTCTAACACCGTAAAATTCAATGATTGTAAGTGTTTTCCAGAAATTTCATCTTCATTAAAAGCAATTTCTAATCGTGTATTGCTATAGCCTTTTCTTTCGTACCAAGCAATTAGTTCTGTTCTAAGATCAATTACTGTCATGTAAATTCTATGTATATTTTTGGCTATTGCAAATTCTTCAGCAGCTTGCAACAATTGTTTACCTATGCCTTCATTTTGTATTAAAGGATGTACACTAAACATGCCTAAATAAATGCCTTCATTTGTAATTTGCAAATTAACACAACCCACAATTTGTGCATTGTTGTTTGTATATTTTAAAAACATACTATTGACTTGCGTCAGTACGTTTTGCAACTGCTGCAAATTGGTTCTTTGATTACCTGCAATTAAATGAGCTTCAGTAGTCCATCCCTTTGTAGATGCTTCTCCTCTATATGCCTCATTCAATAATTGTACAATTGCATTTGCATCTTCTACAACTGCAAGTTGAATATTTGAATTTGAAAATTTCATAGTTAGCTTAATTACATATTTGCATCATCTGCAGTTGGCCCATACATTCCAGGTAAAGGAACATTTAAAAGTCGTAAGTAAACTGTTAATTGCCCACGATGATGGTATAAATGGTTTAAACACCAAGTTCTAACAACAGCAGCTTTGGGCATAGTAAAATAAACAATTTCACCATTTCTCATTGTCCATGGTTTTGCAAATTCATCATCATTGGTATTGGATAATATTTGTGTTGCTTTTGCCACTAAATCATCGTGTAAAGCCAGTAATTCTTCAGTTGAATTTACTTGTTTTCTTTCACCTGAATCTTTTGCAAAATCCAGTTCGTCTTGCAACAAACATTCTTTCCACCAACCACCAATTTCTGTAACATGTTTAGCTAAATGAATTAAACTCATTGACTTTTCATGTGGTTTAAATTCGGCTTTATTAAAAGGAATTACTGAAAGTAATTTTCTGGTATTAGCTGCTTCATGTGTCATTTCAGCTAAAAAATTTTGTGCTAAAGTCATATTAAATAAATTTTATGTTGAGTTATAAATGTACAATGCAACAATGATTTTAACTTATAAAATACATGAGCATAAAAAATGTCCTGCAGTTTTATGCAGGACATTTTTATGTATTTATTTCATTAAATTAATAACGCAATACTTTAAACTCTGTTCTTCTATTCTTTTTACGACCTTCTGGATTGTCTTTGCCATTAATAGTATTTGGAGCAACAGGTTTACTTTCGCCATAACCTTTTGCCTCTACTCTTTCGGCAGCTATACCTTTAGTAATTAAATAATTTTTAACTGACTCGGCACGAGCTTGAGAAAGTTTTAAGTTATATTCATCTGAACCTTGACTATCTGTATGTCCTCCAATTTCTACTACCATTGTTGAATATTTATTCATCATGGTAATGATTTGATTGTCTATTGCTTCATAAGATTCTTTTAATAAAGTAGCTTTATTAAATTCAAAATAAATATTATCCATTACTACAATAGTATCTACAGGTGGTATATATACTGGTGTGTCTTTAATTTTATTTAAACACAATACATTTAATGATTGATTAATGATTGCATCATCTTTAATTGCGTTGGTTGAAACTTGGTTTGCAGTATAACCAGTTAAACTTCCTGATGTAGTATAATCTTCAAAGTCTGTAGCTGTAAAGGCATAAGAACCAGCAGCATCTGTAATTTGGTTGTACACTGTTTTGCTATTGTTCACTACTGCAATGCTTACACCAACTAGTGGTTGCTTGGTTTCGCAATCTACCACTACACCATTAATTTGTTTTAATGGACGAATTTTGCTAAGTGTAAACATGTCTAAACAACATTCACTGTTTCTGTCTGAACTAAATAAAACATCGCCTAGAATATTTTTTGAATTCCCATTACTAGTAAAATAAATATCGTCTTTTACAGAGTTTAATGGATAACCTAAGTTTTCTGGGGTAGACCAATTGCCGATAGTTCCTTTACTTTGAAAAAAATCATAACCACCCATTCCAACATTACCATTGCTTGAAAATACTAAGCTACTAGTTGGTACATGATAATAAGGAGCTTGCTCATCGTACACAGTATTGATTGGTGTTCCTAAATTTCTTGAAGTTCCTGCAAGTGGCATTCCTGCAGCATCTAAATCAACACTCCAAATATCAAAACCACCTAAGCCATCTTTTCTATCACTTGAGTACAACAATTGTTTTCCGTTAGGCATAATGAATGGTTGTTGTGTACTTGCTCCATCTGCATTAATTGAATTATCCAACAATGCAGGTTCACTCCAACTATCACCAGTTTTCTTACTTGTATAAATTTGTGCAGCTTTTTTACCATTGGTAATTGTCCAACGAGTTAAGTAAACTGTATTGCCATCTGGCGTTACACTTACTACACCTTGATGTTGATTTGATTCAGGAAGATTGGCTTTTTTAATCGTATTCAACACACCATCTGTATAGCTTGCAACATACACTTTATTGTTGTGTACATTATTTTTTGCAGCTACACTATCTTTTCTTGTTGAGGTAAACCAGACTGTATTTGCATTCACTTTTACAGGAGCATAATTTGCACCTTCGCTATTTGTAACACTTGCTTTTTCTACTTTGTAAAGAGCTAAATCTTTTCTTACCAATTGTTGTTGAATAAACTGTAAATTTTTAATTTCACGTTTAGCATCATCAACTTGTTTTCCACCAGATGCATTTAAGGCAATGTATTGGTTAAATGCAGTTTCGGCATCCGCATATTTTTCTAATGCTCTCAATGCTTTTCCATGCCAGTAATTGGCCATTGGAAACAAAGAGCTATCAAACTTAGCAGCTTGTGCATAGTAGGGTTCGGCCTTTGAAGGATAATTCAAATGTCTATAACATTCAGCCAACTTATAAATACTTTGTTGCTTATTGCTAACAGCAATTTTTTGTTGCTTAGTTAACGACTTTACAGTGTAAGGATCATACTCATCTCCTTTTATTTTTGTTTTACCCGTGCCTAAATATTTCTCATAATAAACTGCAGCCGAGTTATAGTCGCCTTTGCTGAAATAAGTATCAGCAGCTTTTAAGTAATCGTAAATTACTTGAGCTGAGACAGACAAGGAAATCAATGAGACCAATGCAATAAAAAATAATTTTCTCATGTTGTATGCGATTAGATATTGTTGCAATTGCAACAGCTAAAAAATAATTATAATCTAGGACAAATAAATTCTGTTTCTGGTGTTTGTGTTTTCTTACGACCAATAAATGACAATGAAATTTCGAAACTATTGGCACCTTTTTGCACCTTGCTTAAGTCTGATGCATTTACATCATAACTCATACCCAATGTAAAATTTTTATAATTGAATCCAACATAAGGAGAAACAGCATCGTTAATTCTATAATTTAAACCAAACAATACATCTGTTCCAGAAACTGGCGATTTCATTTGAGCATAAGCACCAATCATGGTTTCTGTTGAAGTACGTTGACGCATGTATAATACATTAGGTGTTATAGAAAATTGATCGTTTAATTTTAAACGTATACCAGCATGTAATGTATAACGTACAGGAATTTTTTCTGTACCAGATGCACTAAACTTATCTTCTGGCATAGTTAAATGTGATGTAGAAAAACCACCAAAGAAGTTGGCTTTTTTTCCTGGTTCAGCATCATAATACAATAAGCCAGCACCTGCATCAAAAGCAGTTGCAGAAGTTCTATTTAAAAATTCTGTAGTTGGATTACTAGAATTGTAGCCAGTAATTGGATTCCACTGATCGCCCCAAGAAAGTTTGGAAGGGTTAAATCTTCTTTGAATAATTCCACCTTGCAAAGCAAACACCAAACGTTGGTATCCCATTGCACCAAACTTAACGCCTGTATAAGCAACATTGCCATAGGCAGTTAAATAATTGTATCCCCCATCGCCAGCACTTTGCTGTAAAATACTTACGCCGTAGTTTAAACTTTTTTCTCCTACAAAGTCAGCACTTACACCTGGCGTAGAAAATGGTGAAGTAATGTTACCCCACTGAGTTCTATATATTCCAGATACTCTATAATCTCCATCAAATGCACCTGTTAATGCAGGATTTAGAAATGATGGATACATATAGTATTGAGAAAAATGTGGATCTACCTGTGCACTAGATTTGAACTTGAGAAAAAACAAGCATCCCAATAACAACGTTGATTTTAAAAATACTCTCATTACAATTAGCATTTATTGGTTTTATCTGATTAAAGTTATCGAACCTGTTAGAGTTGGAAACTTATTGTTGAATTTAATGATATAATAGTATGTAGCTACTGGTATAGATTTGCCTCTGTATGTTCCATCCCAAGGTTGTGAGTATCCTTTAGATTCGTACACGAGTTGGCCATATCTATTGTACACTTCTACTGACGCAAAGCTATAAGCATCTAAATTTTTAATTTCCCATCTATCATTATTTCCATCTCCATTTGGCGAAAATGCATTTGGAATAATTACAGTTTTTAATACTTTCACAAACACCGTATCCGAAGC
>Ga0075154_10001912_pt1 | contig 14117 bp, 13 predicted proteins | sample JI71714BDNA_FD_70965 | JGI IMG/M metagenome (GOLD analysis project Ga0075154, IMG submission 70965) | Wastewater effluent complex algal communities from Wisconsin, to seasonally profile nutrient transformation and Carbon sequestration -... | ecosystem: Engineered > WWTP > Effluent > Algae... | reverse complement strand
CAGGAGGAGCTCCTGAAAAAATCCTATATCGACCTGGTGCATCCGGTATGGCAGGAACAGCTCCTGAACTTTTACAGCGATGCCCTGCGCAAAGGCGATCTTGAAACACAGATCAAATTCCCTATCACTTGTAAAAGCGGGGAAATGAAATGGGTGGAACAAACCGCTGTAATTGTATTTCAACAAGGCCAACCCATGGGATTCCATTGTGTCACAAAAGATATAACCGAAAGCTATCAGCTGGAACGGGAAAAGAAATACCTGTATCAGCTCTTCCAGTCAATTATGGACAATAGCCCCCAGGCGATCTTTATCAAATCAACAGAAGGCCGCTACATTCACGTCAATAAACAATTCTGCGAACTGCTGATGCTGACCGAACTGGAAATTGTTGGCAAAACAGATGATGAACTATTCGGCAAGAGTCTGACCCTGCATTACCGTAATAAAGAAGCTCAGGTCATTAAAACACAATCACCAAGCCGGCTTCGTCAGAACTTTAACAGCAAAAAAGGAATCCGGACCTTCTCAATTGAACTTTTCCCGCTTTTTGATCACAATAATGAAGTGCTGGGCGTTTCCGGTATAGCGTCTGATATTACGGATGCCGTACAAAACCAGCGCAACCTGATCAGCGCACTTAAAAGAGCGGAATCAGCTGAGAAACATACGCAAAGCTTCCTGGCCAATATGAGTCATGAGATCCGCACGCCATTAAATTCGATCATCGGACTCAGCTACCAGTTACTCAAATCCGATATGCGACAGAAAGAACATGGTTTTGTACGCACGATCCATGCGGCTTCTGAACACCTGCTGGTACTGATCAATGATATTCTGGATACCTCGAAAATTGAAGCAGGCAAACTGGGCCTGGATCAGACGTCCTTCTCCCTGCGTGAACTGATCCAGCTGATGGTGGAATTGCTTCGCCAGAAAGCAGAAGAAAAAAATATCCGGATCATTACCGAGATTGACAGTAACCTGTTTGACAGTCATATCGGCGATCCGCACCGTTTGAAACAGATATTACTGAACCTGCTGACCAATGCCGTAAAATTTACGCCTAAGGGACTTATTCGTATTACCTGTAAAGTAGAAGAAGACGAAGCCAAACAACAATCCATTGCGCTGACGATCATTGATACCGGTATTGGTATTGAACAGGAATATATTGACCGCATCTTTACCAAATTCTCCCAGGAAGATAAATCAACCACCCGCAATTACGGGGGTACAGGACTGGGTATGTTTATTACCAAGAGCCTGGTGGAACTGATGGGCGGCACGATTTCGGTCAGCAGCCAGAAAGAAATCGGCACCCATGTAAAGATTAATCTCAGTCTGCCTAAAAACCTGGTACCCGTTATACAGTTACCCGCAAAAGCAACAACCGATACCAGTATCCTGAACAACCTGCATATCCTGGTAGTCGATGATAATGAAATGAACCGGCTCGTGGCTTCCACTGTATTGGAAAATCATGGAATCATCGTAAGTGAAGCCGTCAATGGGGCGGATGCCATCCGTAAACTGGAAAAGGAAAGCTATGACCTCATACTTATGGACCTGCAGATGCCGGTGATGGACGGACTGGAAGCCTCCCTGAAAATCAGGAAAGATCTCGGACTTTCTGTGCCGATAGTTGCCCTGACCGCCAGTGCCCTGAATGAAGAAAGCCATCGCTGCCTGGATGCAGGAATGAATGACTTTATCATTAAGCCTTTCAAGGAAGAAGAAATGGTACAGGTACTCATCCGGAATATACGGCTGGATCACCGGGCTGAGCTCAGTGATCATGCCCGGAAAATTTCCTGAGAAAACGAAATGATTATTTTTTCAAGGCAAAATAAGTCCAGGCGGCACCCAATAAATCCACGGCACCGATACCTGCTATTATGGGTGCGGTATAACCCAACAACACAAAAGAAACAAAAGAAATAAAGACAAAAACCCGGGTAGGAATGGTCAGTTTAAAAAAAGCGGTATTATTCTGAGCCCCGGAACGATGGTAATAGAATCCAAGCCCAACGACCACAACGCCTAATATCCTGATCCATACTTCCTGCGTTTCCGGTAACTGTAAAGTTGCTAAAAACAAATTGGGAACGGTCATTAAAGTAAGCCCTACCCCGTAAAGGTAAAACCCAAAATAACAAACGGAACGTGCTGCCGGACTCATAATAGTTGGTTTTTGTTTATAATAAGGCTGATAAGTCCGTATTGAAGAACGCACTGTCCCGGTGAATGTCAGGGGTGTTTTTTCATTTCCTCATCAATGGCAAGCTGGATATCACTGATCATTTTCTCGTACGTTCGGGTATGACCCTGGCGGATAAAATTCATTTGCTCCACTTTCCATTGATTGGTTTTGCGGTACAGGAATTTTTCCATCTCCATCTCTTTCTCCCCGGCCCGGATACTGTACCGGATCACGTTCTCTGTCCGGAACAACACTTTTACCTTTGCCCGGTATCGGCGGGGGTCTCGCTCCCGGTTAAAGAAAATAAAAAACTCCGTATCAGGCTGGTTACGCATAGCTCACTCTTCACTTTACTTCAAACAATAAACCCATTCAACGACCCCTACTCATAGATCAGTTTCTTCAGGTAAAATACCCGGGGATCTACCTGCACAAAGGTCTTGCTGCTGACCGAGATTCCTTTTTTATCTACCATAATTTTCTTAATCCCTTCATCCGTTTTGATTTCCATTGGAAGGGCCATATCCATATTCATGAGCCGGATCGTATATTTATCCAGTCCTGTCTGACGGATACTTATTTCCAGTTTATCCGTGGTATACAGAAATAATTTAAACAAAGGCTGGAGCGATTTGCCTGAAGCGGAACTGAATAGCTGTTCTACATCCGCCGTTACCACCGTATTGTCATACACATATTTTGGTTCGGTGGAAAGACGTTTTAATGTTGGGAAAAAGACCTCATCCCCGATTACAAAACGCAGCGTATGCATAAAAAAGGCCCCCTTGCCATAGATATCCCCATGATAAGCACTGTCTGAATCCACTTCATCGCCACGCACTACCGGATATTTATTCTGCGTATTGAGTGCCGTTTGCTGCATGCGTTGCAGATAAGCTTCTTCCCCTGCCAGTTCACGGGTGGCCATCGCATCCCCAAATACACAAATCCCTTCCTGGATCCACATATGGCCCCAGTCGCGGTTAGTGACTTTATTTGCCCACCATTCATGACCGTATTCATGATGCAGCAGCCAGTCAAAATCAAAGTTGCCCAGTTTTTCATACCGGTACTTATTCCCGTACGCGATATTCGTCTGGTGTTCCATACCCAGATGTGGTGTTTCAGAAGCGGCAATCCGCTCATTGGCCCAGGGGTACTCGCCGAAATATTTTTCGAGGATACGACTGGATTGTTCAAACAGATCCAGCAATTTTTCCGCCTTCCCCAGGTTCTCTTCGAGCACATAATACTCCATCGGGATATTCTTCCCGGTAACTGAAGTATACATCCTTTTGGCGACTTTATAATTTCCCACATTAAATACCAGGCAGTAATTACTGATGGTATAATTGGTTTTATAATGCCAGGTGGTTTTATTCTTTTTGGTGTCTTGCTTCTGCAGCAAACCGGGCGCCGCCACCACCAGTCCTTTTGGCACAGTGATGATCATTTCGGCTCCTTCATTGGGTTCATCACTGGGGTGATCTTTGCAGGGAAAATAGACTTTGGCCCCTTCACTCTGACAGCTCACGGCAATCCAGGGATTTCCCTTTGCATCCTTCTCCCATTGAAAGCCACCGGTCCATGGCGGGCGTACCGCAATACCGGGAGTACCTCCATAAGCAATCTTCACTTTTACTTTTCCGGCAGGTAAAATACCGGCTGCCTGGATCCGTACCAGGTCATCCGGGGTATGCGTGAAGCTGGCCGCCTTTCCGTTGACCCAGATCTTAGACACTTTCATTTCGTGCCACAGATCAAATAACAAAACCCCACTGGGTTCTGCCAGCACCAGGTCGGTTTCGGTATACCCGTCAATGGTTTTCTTTTCCGGATCCACATCCAGGGCAATAGTAATATGCCGGATATCCATAATGGCCTGTTCGGCTTTGAGCCGGCCACCGGATTTAAGATTCTGGGCAAAAGAAAACACCGAAATAAACAAAAGTGCAATCAGAAAACGGGTATGCATGGGAACTGTTTTGGGGAAGTTACAGCAATTCCGGCAACTGGGAAACTGATAAAATAAATACGGCAGCCAGGAAGCAGACTGCCACTTGCCGGATTAAATTTGTATATAGAATTTTTACTATTCAAACCATAGCCATGACCTTAGTTCAATATATTTCCCGCTACTATCTGCTTCTTCTGACATCCTCGGTATTTTTTCTTTCCTGCAATAACACTGAAAAATATAATAGTCCCGAAGAACTGGGAAAGACTGTATTTCAATTGTTTCAAAAAAAGGAAACAAACCGGCTGAAAGCCCTGCTAATCAGTAAATCCGAAATTGAAACCGCATTTGGCAACAGTCCGCAAAACCAAAAGCTAACGGATGAAGAGCGAAAGGTGTTTATCAACTCCACGTACGAACGAAACAAGGAGATCGGCGAAGGCTTTATAGATTTTTACACCGGCGGCGATCCGGCCGCCACAAAAATGCTGGCCAGCGGCAAACTGGAAAAAACCACCTCGGATATCCGGAATGACAATGGAACTTCAGTAGCCTGGATCGTCAACCACTTTACGGTAGAAGGCAAGACCCTTGAACTGAATCTGCGGGCGGCCAAAGTAAAGGAGTATTGGAAGCTGTTAAGTTGGATAGAGGTGAAATAATCAATCGCCAATAAGCCCATTGATTCATTTTTTTAACAGCGTTTTTAATTCCACCACCCTGAATTCCGGAGACGAGTAAAAACAATGCCTGAGAATAGGCATATGGCCATTCCCGAATAAAACAAGGATACGGTCTTCCGGTCCGGGTTTTGTCCGCAGGATATTATTAAAGATCCGCAGGTTACGGTTATACCACCAGATGGACAAAGCATCCGGCCCCTGCTGTCCGCTTCCATTCACTTCTTCCGCTGTATTAAATCCGGAAGCCAGGTAATGTCCGTGCATGCGCTGCAGCGTAGCCGGTTCAGCCATATTGAGAAAATTTTCCAGCATAGTCATGTTGAGTTCCTGTGCGTCACCTGCATCGTACCAGCTTTTGTATTTTGCCGCCCAGTATTGATCCCGAACGGAATCTACCGGCGTATTATGGCTCCATAAGGAATCAATCCATGGATATTTTTCTCCGAATTCACTGGAAAAAGGCCAGGTGTCCACCGAATAAACTTTCTTATGGCCGGCCAGCCCCGCCACCCGGAATCCCAGCTGGAAAATTTCATTCCGCCCCAATTTATATTGACCATTCCGGTAAGCAGCATAAAGGGAATCGATCCAGCCTTCATCACTGGATTCAACATAAACACGGGTTGGTTTAAACCGCATTATCACAGCGGCCAGTTCCTCCATTTCCTTTTGACGGACCAGTGATTTCACATCTATATATTTTGATGAATCAGTTTTATGACCGTCAAGATTCGGATAGCCAAAATGAAAGGCGCCGAGTAACAATACTGGTACAGGTTGACGATCTCCGTTCAGCAAAACTTTATCCGGATGAGCCTTCTGAATTTTTTCCCAGTCCACTTGCTGACCGGCTAATGAAAATGAAATTAAAATCATCGCTGATAAAATGACAATTCTGATCATAGCTTATGTTTTAGGAGATAAAAATCCAATGCTTTCTTCGCCTTTTAAAATCCGATCTGCATACCCGTTTTTTTTGTCTGCCAAAAAAGAGCTGGTCCCGGCTTGCAGATAAAAAGGTGAGTTTCGCAGACAACCCACTGATTTCCGCTAAGGCTTCAGTAGATTTGATGGATGAGAAACAGCACGCTACTCCTGGTCTATGCCGCTTTCTTTTTCATGTACTTTTTCGGATTCGGCATTATTGCAGCCAGCAATGCCGGCGTGCCCTATCCCTGGCACAAACAGATAAGCCCGCTGGATTTCTCCTATTATATCTATACAATCGGTACAGCTGCAGCGGCCCACTTACTCGTCTTCAGGCGCTATTACTATGCAAAACCCCGCTGGAAACTGGTCCTGGGTATTGTACTCCTGCTGCTGGCATTTATTCTTTTCCGTTACAGTATAGAAGAACTGCTCTTTCCGGCCCTGCTGGGGGAAGGGAATTATAATCCAGGTACAACTTTTCGTTTCTATTTCTTCGATAATATCTACTACGGTTCCATCCGGATCTTTATCGGCTTTGTACTGTTCCTGCTCGATGAACTGATCCGCAGCCGGATACAACAGGCCGCTTTAAAACAACAGCAGCAAAAAGCGGAGCTTCGTTTCCTGGAGGCCCAGATGAATCCACATTTCCTGTTCAACTCCCTCAACAATATTTATGCGCTCGCGCTCGATAAACATCCGGAAACCGCCAACGCGGTACTCAAACTCAGCGACATGATGCGCTATGTTACCTACGAAAGAGGGACACAGGCCAGCCTGGAAAAAGAACTGAACTATATCCATACCATGCTTTCGATTGAACAATTACGGCATGATTATAAATTACAGTATCAGCTCATTTCTTCCCCTGAAGCCATGGCCTGCCGTCTGTCGCCCCTGTTGCTAATCCCCTTGGTTGAAAATGCCCTTAAACACGGCGACCTGTCTGACCCGACCTGTCCCCTTGAAATTAAACTCCGGAAAGAAGGTCCCATACTCAATATCCTGATCAGGAATAAAAAAACGGCACAACCCCACAGCACGAAAGGGGGTTTGGGATTACCCAATCTGCGGCATAGACTGGAGTTGAGTTTCCGCCCGGAAGAATATGTATTCCGTATTGAAGAAAATCAACAGACATTTACGGTAAATCTGCAATTACCAGCCTGACTATGTACCGATGTATTGCTATAGATGATGAACCACTCGCCCTGAATATCATGGCGGACTATATCCGTAAAACGGATTCACTTCACCTGGTGGATATCAGTACCAGTCCGCAGCAGGCCCTGCAACGGGTACTGAATGGCGAAGCAGACCTGATTTTCCTGGATATTGAAATGCCCGGTTTGAACGGGATTGAATTTATGCAGCTGGCCGGACCTCAGCGCCGGTTTATTCTGACTACAGCATACCCTGATTATGCATTAAAGGGCTACGAATACAATGTGGTGGACTACCTGCTCAAACCTATTGCGTATGATCGCTTTCTGAAAGCGGTGCAGAAACTACCATTAATAACGACCCCTCCGGAACTGAAACAGGTTTCTTTCTTCTTTGTTAAATCAGAATATAAACTGCTGCGGGTTGATTTTGAAGATGTCCTCTACCTGGAATCGTTGCGGGATTATGTAGCCATCCATACTGTATCCGGCCAGAAGATCCTGACCTTGCAAAGCCTGAGTTCTTTTGAGAAAGAGTTTCCCTCCCAGCACTTTATCCGCATACACAAATCGTACATAGTGGCAGTAAACAAACTGGAACTCATAGCCAAAAACAGGGTACAAATCGGGAAAGAAGAATTGCCAATTGGAGATACGTATCGGAGTAATTTAAACAGGTTGATCAAACATTAAATTCAGTTGTCAGGTGTCAGCTGTCAGTTGTCAGGTGTCAACTGTCAGGTGTCAGTGAACAGCCCCTTCTAAGAAAGTTGTTATAAATCTTCTAAACCCTACAACACTTTCCACCCCACCACCGGATGCTTCCCCGGCGCATATACTGCACTCAGCACTTCAAAATTCAGGGTCAGTTCTTTCAGTCTCTCCAGGGTTTTTACCTCAATAGTATTCTCCCCGGGCTGCAGGGTGATCACATCGTAATTGCTATGTAAGGTGAACCCTGACTTATTACTGAGAATGACAGGACTGTTGGTGACGTTGATCAACTCAACCTTCAGGACATCCGTCTTACCGGTATAGCTGGCCGATTTCACCTTAATACTGGCTTGCAGCAGTGGCACTAGGTAAGGTTCACGACCGATCAGGAGGTCTTTATAATTGACCACGGTACGGCGTTCAAAGAGGGCTTCTTTTACACTTTCTTCGGTTCTTTCTTTAGCAAAGACTAGGGTCACTGGCCGGTGGCCGCCTTCATTTACTTTGAAATCCCAGTCAATCAATTGATGGATATCACTGGTACCCATGATGGTGAGATTATGATCCAGCGCAATTTGTAAAGCTTCTTCCGAATAGGTATCATCGTTTACTACTTCAATACCATCCAGCAGTTTTTCACTGATCAGCATGGTATGCATGTCGGTGAGCCGGGCAATACCATCCTTACGTTGGGCCGTCCAGTTGGGATGGTTCCAGAAAACAAAAGCACCCTGTGCTTTGGCAGCCCTGAATACCTCAACTGAATCCTTTACCAATAAGCCGTTTGCATCTTTTATAAAGATGGCGTTATTATGCCCCGGAGGCATTTTTCGGGTAATCTCCGAACCATTGATAATGATCAGGTCATGGTTCTTTGCTTCGGCTTTTGCCAGTTCATAAGAGCGATTACGGTCCGGATGTGGAATATCCGTCTTATGTGGCTGGTACTCCAGGTGCTCCGTCAGCGAGATCACATCCAGTCCGTCAAGGAGAGCCTCCATCACCCGGATATCCGGCCAAACGCTGCCATCCGAAAGGACCGTATGCTGGTGCAGGTCTGTTTTCAGGGTTTTATATCCGGGAATATCCGGAAATATGATTTTCCGCCCAATGGAGTGATTATGTTCCTGGGAAAAAACTGTAATACTTACCAGGATCAGTAATAGAAACAGTAGTCGGCGCATAGAAGGTGTTTTATGAAAGGTATATTTTTCATTGTAAAAAAGCAAAAGTAAAAAGTATAATTGAGGCCCCCTGCTACAGACTTACCTTTCACCATTATTGAATTATTAATTTTCAACATCCTTTTACGGGTTAGTAAACTAAACTGACTTAAGTATAATTAAGAATGTAAAAGTAATTACTCCGGAATTTTCATTTATGGGGCTGTAAACTGCAGACTGCCAATTACGGGCTACTTGCTGATTTCACCGGCAGATCTGCCCGTTTCACCTATATTTTGCTTTTCCTGCAAAAGAACCTGACCGTTATTTACTTCCAAAAGAAAAAAACAGAATGAACAAAATAATCAGAAAAGCTATGCTGACTCTTACAGCAGTAATATCCCTTTCGTTCGCCAGCATTGCCCAACCTCCATCCGGAGAAGGCCCCATTGGGCCGCCACCGGAAATAAACAACAGTACAGCCACAAATGAAGAAGCTGCAATCAGCCGGTTACAAGTAGACTGGATGAAGAAAAAACTAAAGATGACTAAAGATCAGGTACAGGCTGCTGAAAAAATTACGCTTGACCATGCGAAGAAAATACTGATGCTTAAAAAAAGGGAAGGTTACAATGGCACCAACGACCCGGACAAACAACAGGCTGATCATGAAAGGGATGAAGCCATGAAAAAAATGCTAACCGAAAAACAGTTCATCCGGTTCACTAAAAATAAACACATATTAGAGAACAGTTTTGAAAATATCCTCGGTGGAGGAATACCGCCACCTCCTGGAATGTAGGATCAGGGCTCGGCTGCCGGCTTCTGGCAAAGGGCCGAAATTCCTCTCCCAATATACCCGGTAAATAATATCCTTAAGCCGTTACATCCAAATCAACGTCCACTCTACCCTTCTCCTCCCTGATCACAGCCGCATAATAATCCAACCTTGTATTCAGATCACGGTTACGGGCATTCAGGAAACGATAAGAAAAATCTTTCAGGATGGAATCATGTTCAAAATGAATACAGAGCTTTGCTTCCTTTTTGAGATGTACCCTTAAAAAATGAATACTTCGGGTAGCAGCAATTATACTGATACACTGTTGCAGAATCCGGTAAAGGGATAATCTTTCTTCTTCTGGTATCTCTGCAGATTGTTTATCGAGTTCAATCTTAACAGGTATACCGTATTTGTCAGTTAGCAGTGCTGCATATGTTTCCAAACCATCCTCCAATCCAAGATCAATCAACATAGAAGGACTGAGTTCTACCGAAATATCATTTAAGCCATCCAATGCTTCTTTAACCTGTTCATCCGCTTTCCTTGTGAACTCCATTTGTTCCGGGTGCATCTGGAGATACATCCGGCTGGCTGCCAGGGTTTGCGAAATATTGTCTCTTAAGGAAAGTAAAAGAGAATAACCCTGTTTCTCCCGTTCCATATCCAGGTCCCTGAGCATTTTCCTGTGCTCTATCTCTTTATCTTTCAAAACGCTTCTATGCACGAAGTAAACTGTTTATACAGAAAAACCAGGACAATCAATGTAGCGACGATGGAGAATAACAGGTTTAGCAAATAGATCTTTTCCAGTACCGGGTCTGGTAGAAAAAAGTGATCCGATTTTGACCGGGTATAAAAAATGGTGAATAAAATAAAGACAATCATGATCACAATCTGGGCAATGGTTTTGGCCACATTGGAATTATACAAAAACAGGTACAAAAAACCCACCATGAGCGGAAAGTAATACAACATGGCTCCGGAAGACCTTCCCAGGTTAAAAGAGACCCAGAAGATTAGTAAATTATACACTGTAATAACCAGCAAGATGGCGATAAACGTAGAAGAATACCTGAAAATAACCATGCCCAGCAAAAGGAGAAATATTCCGGCAACAAAAAACTGAATGGTGGCAGTATCCTTAAAAGGCCAGAGCGCGGAAAGAAAAATATTAAAAATGAGTATACCGATGCCTACAATACAGAACATATTGTAAGGCAGGGACCTGCCTGCAATTTTTGTACTAAACAGACCTTTCTGGGAAATCATAGCCTTTAACCAGTTAATTCAATGTAGTGAAAATTTGCAGAAAAAATCCTGATTTTGATCCAGTTAGATAATTTTCAATACAAAAAATCCTAAAAAACCATTATGATTCGAAAAACACTAACAGTTTTTATCAGACACGTGAACAACTGTTAGTACAAATCGTAAAATCCCGGGAATGGGTTGCGTTGTCAGGAAGAAAAAAGGCCTTTCTATTATTTCAACAGCGGTAGAAGTTCATCAATTGTCTCCTTTTCTTCCCGTAGCAAGTCAGGGTTGGCAAAATGCAGATTTTTCAGTTTTAGCTGTGCCTGATGCAAGAGCTTACCTGCGGCTTGCTTTTCCCCTTGCTCAAGTTTTATGGATGCCAGGTAACTGTAGAAACCCGGATAATCCGGAAAATCTATAATTCCCTGTTCCAGTACAACAGAAGCCAGCGCAAAGCGCCGTTCCTTAAATTGTTCCGTATAATCATTCAGGTAGGCTGAAGCAATACTGTTATAAAATGTAAGATCCGGGCGCAGTTCCAGTCCAAGTTCGGAAGAGGCCTTCCGGTAAATATCCTGGTAGGTACTCCATGGAACTGAATCCTTTTGTACCTGATTTTTAACCACACCGAATGATTGCTGTAAAGCGCCTGTAAAAGGACTAAACAGATCATTCAAAGCTCGCCCGGTTGTCATACCAGGTACAGTCATATGTGGTGTTTTTTCCTGGTAGTGTTGCCAGTGAAAGTTAACAGGGAAGCGGCGTTCCTTCATATACGAATACAGTTTACTGACCGAAGAGTCATGCGCATCACCATTTTCATCAGTACCAGAAGAAAAATAAAAATGCTGCACTTTTCCCGGGACCCGCTTTTTCTGTTCTATATAGTTCTCAAAAAGAGATTGTTGTTCGGGTGTATCAAAATCAAAAAAGGAATTACTCGCTGCAATCACAGCACTCACCTGATCCGGAAATGCGGCCAATGCATAAGAAGATAACATCGCTGTACGGGAATGCCCGATCAGTAAATTAAACGGCGAAAGGTTGCAGTCTTTTTCTAACTGCTTTCTAAAGTTGCCCAAAATATAAGCCAGTAACGAATCAGCCTTCCCCTTCGCGTTATTTGGCAAGGTCCATTTTGTCCGTACCATTGCAGGAAATTCGATGCCAACCAGCACCGCCGGCGGCATATTCGCAAAACCGGTCAGGTAGTCGATCGTCTGAAGATTATAAAGAAAGTTACTCCTGTTTTGCCTGTCAAATAGAAAAACTACCGGATACTTCCGCTGCGGTGCTAGTTCTGCCTCTCTGGGCAGATAAACTTGCACCCGAAGGCTATCATTTAACCCCTTCACATACAACTTCATCGACTTTCCATCCCTGTACTGAAAAAGGGGTTGTGAAAAAGAAAGTGCATTAAACAACATAACAAAAACCAGCACTAAAGAGAGATTTCGATTCATCTTCATCCCGTAAAATTAAAAAAAACATCTCTTTGGAAAAAGCGGGTATCCTGTTTATATGCAGAATGAACAGTTTAAAAAGGAAGGATTACCAACTACCGAATACCGGCCCATTACTGTTCCTTCCCCAATTCCTTCAGCAGCTTAAAATGTGAGCCTACCGCATACCTGAAACTTGGCATCTCCCGGTACTCGAGTCCATGTTTTTCGGCTACTTGCTTAATAATCGGTGTGATATGCTTATAGTGTACATGACAGACTTTCGGAAAAAGGTGATGCGCCACATGAAGGTTCAGACAGCCCGTAAACCAGGAAAAAACCCTGGACTTCGGAGAATAATCGCTCGTGGTCTCTACCACATGCACAGCCCAGTTATTCTCGATATTGCCATTTTCCGGTACCGGGAAATGGGCATCTTCTGTCAGGTGACCGGTCAGGAACACAAAAACCAAGGTGATCCCATTCAGAAACTGACCCAACAGAAAATAGGTCAGCACCAGCAGGAACGAAACGTCGAATACGAATATGGGTATGATAAAGATATAAGCATAATAAAACAGCTTAAAGAAGATAAATTCAGACAGGAAAGCCCAGCTGGCTTTGATTTTATTCAGTTTTGTATAGCGGATAATGAACTTCAGGTCACGAAATGTGGCATAATTAAGCGTTGACAGTGCATAAACAAACGTGGCATAAATATGCTGGAAACGGTGAAAAGGCCGCCATTTGTCTTCCGGTGTAAACCGCAGGATCTTATATCCGTTAACATTGTTATCCTGTTCGTGAATATTGATAAACGTGTGATGCTCCTGGTTGTGTGCGATCATCCATATCTTCTTATTACAACCCAGCACTTCCATAAAATAGCCAAAGAAATGGTTCAGCCCCCGTGATTTGAACAAAGCCAGGTGATTCGCATCGTGGGCAATATTAAACGCAATCATCAGGTGCGAGAACAGATGGGCCACCCCGATTCCTACCGCCACAAAAAAGTACTCCTTGAAATAGATCACTCCCACCCAGGTGGCTACCCAGAAAGCCAGCCAGAATACCAGCTTGAACCGCATTTCAGTATTGGCCAGGCTGGTTATTTTATTACTGACAAAATAGTCATTGACTTGTTTTTTTACATCATCGTAAAAATTGCTTCCCTTTTGATCTGTTTTAAATTTAACTTTTTCCATGCTGGTCGCTTTAAATAATAACATTTACTACCGGGTATACCGGAGCATACTGAATGAAACAATTGATTAGTCAGCAGAATAAGCAACAAAGAGACCTTAGTGCGCACCAGAAAGATGGAAATATCCGGTCAGGATATGAACAGAAAAATGGCGGGCCTTAACGTACCTGGTTTTAGCAATCGATACTTAGAAAACAGGGCCCATAATTGATTTCAGGAGCTTATTTTTTAAGTGCTTGTAATGTACGGAATTATGTAATGCGAACGAGAAATTGTTGAATTTAATGATTGAGGACAAGAGGGGAGTTGGAGGTTGGAGGTTGGAGGTTGGAGGTTGGAGGTGGTGCATCGGAAACACCTTTTACGGAATGGTCATTTGAAAATGAAGAAATATAGCATGAGCAGTTGAACTATTCAATTGACTGCCCCCCTATCAGAAAAAACAGTAAAAGCCAGGGTTAGTATAAAAATGTTTTCTTTGAAAACCTTATACAAACACTGGCATTTAGATTTTCCCGACATTGCTTACTTCATTGAATGAAGAGCCACCCGGTTACCTTCCGTATCAGTAAACTGGGCCATAAATCCATTAGCTCCGATCGACATTTTGGGTACCAGGA
>Ga0075154_10001910_pt1 | contig 14124 bp, 5 predicted proteins | sample JI71714BDNA_FD_70965 | JGI IMG/M metagenome (GOLD analysis project Ga0075154, IMG submission 70965) | Wastewater effluent complex algal communities from Wisconsin, to seasonally profile nutrient transformation and Carbon sequestration -... | ecosystem: Engineered > WWTP > Effluent > Algae... | reverse complement strand
GTCCATTGGAGGGCAACGCAAACACGTTGGTCTTGAATACGCCCGACATCATCAGTTTATTCGGGGCATTTACAACGCGGCTAAGTGCAATACTGCGGCACTGGTTCAGCATAGGGAACGAGAAAAATGGCGTATCCCCGTCGTTGAACAAAAAAGCCCGCCGATTGACAAGATCATCGCGTTCTACCAGTATTTCCCGCGTGGAAGGATCCGTATCAAAAATACCGGCGTAGGCACCCAATACCCGCGTATTGAGCGGGTTCCACTTTAAACGGGTCCATAAAGAATAGTCCGCATTTAGCACCCTAATCGAATCGGTGCCCGATGGCGGGCCGGATTGGTAATATTTGATGCCGTCGCCAAACGAGTCACCAAAACGCCAGCGTTGAGCGCCTTCAAATTCAACGGTTCCGGTGAGTGCATCGGCCACACTCATAAACCCATTACTAAAGTTCCGCAACACCGACTTGGGACTACTCAGCCCGGATCCGGCCGTTGCAGACAGGGTATAGGCTTCTAAATTTAGTACCGCCACGTTGATAGTGTGGTAAGAAAGTTGGGTTGTATCGCTGAAAATCCTCGATTCGTGCAATGTACTGCCCGATTTGGTCACCATTTTCCATTCAATGGCGTCGTTTCCGTTCAGGTTGTATTGACCGAGCAATTCCACCGGGAAAGCCCCACTGGCGTTCACCGGAAAGTTGACCGTAAGTGTACGAAATACCGTGTAATCCGGGTTAAACAGCACCAGTCCCGTGGTGGTCAATTGATAATATTTGCTGCCAAACTGTTCCAAATGCCCCAATTGAGTGCCGCCAAAAGACGCTGGAAATACGTGTTCCACGGCAAAGGAGGGCAGGCTGCGAATGGTATCCACAATGGAGACCTTGTGGTCACCGTTGGACAGTTGGTACAAACGGGGCCGCGCTGCCTGGTTGTTAAACAGCAGCGTACCGTCGTCGTCCATAATCAAAAAATCGTCGAAACCCGAAAAGCGATCTATACGCAGCACCATTTCAACCCCGGGGTCGTTGTCGAAAAAATCGGTAGAACCCTCCAGAAAGAGTAGTTTATCATCGGGGCCGAGTGGCGTGGGTAAGGCCAGCGTTTCCGTGTTGAGCAATTGGTGTGCGCCGTCGTAGAAGGCAATTTTCCACGCGCCGTTCTCCTCGTAAGGTGCCCGCACGTAGCGATCCTGGCCGGATATTTGGTGCCGGTACGCCTCGAAGGGGTATTCGTGTTCGAGGGTGGGTTGGGCGGAGAGGGTGGCGGCGGCGCAGAGTGCTGCTGCTAATGATGTGAGTTTTGTTTTAAGTGAAATCATTATCTTTATTTAAAGTCATTAAAATAAATTAATTATTTTGCATTAACGCGTGCAATTCACATATAAAAAATTTTACCATTCAATAACACTCCTTCATCAATAACATATTTTTTATTACAGTTATTCAGAGTTATTTTCCCATCCAAATAAAATATTATTTTTTTTAACTTCTTTAGAAAACTATTGAATCTAGGGGTTATCTCATTTGATATTAATTCATTATTAACATTTTTTTTTAACTTAAATGAATTAAATGAATTATCTGATTTATATTCTAATTCACTAAACCAAATATTACTTGATGAGATAATTCTAAGTGATAATTCTCCTTCCCAAAACTCTTTTAATGCTAAAACATCAAGATACAATTCTGAATAATTATCAAATTCTAATATTTTTAAGTTCATAAATGGTCTTTGATAACAAACAGTATCTATTGTTACTAATCTTCCATTTTGCACGGGAATATCAATAAAATAATCATATTTTTTACCGATTACTCCAAAAAAGTCTTCAAATGAGAGTAAAGATAATCGTTTGTTCCCTTCCATAAAAAAATTATTTTTTCTATTGTCATAATACAAATTTATTATATCTTCTTGAAAATACAACAACTTGTATTCCCTCCCTATCTTCATAAACTCAAGATCAAAAAATAAAATTTTTTCCTCCCAGTTTAAGTTGTTAACGGGGATACTTAAAGTCCAATCAAAAGAGATTGAGTCATTAAAATATTCTGACCAGTTTTGTTCAAAATTCATAGTAGTTATGGTATAATTACAACTAAAGTGTTAACAACTTTAAATCTGTGCAGTCCAGTTGTATTTTCAATTACTATTTCAGATAAAGCCCTCAAGTTATCCCCAACAGCATTGCTAGCATTAGTATCAACATAAGATTGAAGTTTCACTCTGAGTTGCTCCGTAGAGTTATTGAACTGAGGGTTACTTATTTCCAAAATTTTTAGTTTTGCTATTTTTTTATACCCAGAAGGAGGCACTTCAGTTGTAAACTGTTCGGCTGCTTTTTTCAAATTATCTGTAGTTGCGTTTGAGCCTGATCCTGTAAAAGCCTTGTACTGAATGGACTCAGCCTTTGTCCTGTTAACTATGTCCCCTTGGAATACTTTACTTTCTACATAAACCTCATCTCCTATGGATAGTTGCCGAATTCCCTCATTAAGTTGTTCTAAGTGCCCTGGGTTATCGGGTATGCTATTTTTTAACAAACTCATATATTCTCCTAAGTTCTCAGGGTTAAGAAATTTAGGATCACTTGATAGAATATCTAACTGCTTAAACAAATCCACATCTATTCCATATATACTATAAGAATTTGTAAACTTTCGTGCTTGAAGTGCGTATTCTGTTAGTTTTGAGAGTTCTGCTTCTGGAACACCTCTATCTAATAATTTGCCTAGTGTCATTGAAAGTTTTTCAAGGTCAAGTTTGGTAAACCCTACTGCTAATAATTCATGAGATTTTTGTAAAATATCCGCATTTCTTTTTATGAATGTAGGAGAAGTCAGCAAACCTTCCCAAGCCTTCACCAAGTCCGGGTTATCCCCAAACGCCTTAGCCAACCCCGGTGTATTCGTAATATCCTCACCAAGTTTTTTCAGTTGTTGAAGATCAAGAGTCGCCCCTGACTTTTTTGCGGCGTTCCAGGCGTGGAAAAGGTCAGGCGCTAGTTGAAGTTCAAGATTACCTGCTTTTGCGGCTTCTTTGATAAAATCTACATCTTTTGTTGCCGGAGTGCCGAAGCCTTTATGCAATACTTCATTCACATAAGCCCCCCAATCTTCAGATTTTACGGCACCTAAAGCCTCTGCCCTTTTTTGCATTGCTTTAAATCTAACCAGTACTTGGCACCTTCCCTGCGACAGGCTAGATTCTTCTCCTTCGTTTTTGTTACCGCCCAGAACACAAGTTGTGTTAATTAGGACACTGTTTATTTCGGTTGTTTCATCGGCCAGTTTATTACTGATTGTCGCAATTTCCGCAGTTGTAGCATTTGGGTATAATTCGCCCAGTCGAGTTACAACTCCTTCTTTAACTAAACGAACTCCTGCTTTTCCAGTAACTACGGCCGCGTTTATAATAAAAGGAAGAGCGGCGGCAGTAAAACTGATTGCAGCGGCTGTTTTGTCACCCTCCGCAAAATATATAACACCATCTACAACATCAAAAACAACACCAAATACCGGAATTGTCCCAAGGACAGCAAGTCCTGTGTGTATTACCCCTGATGCCATAACTAACTGAAGCACCAGTTCGCCGTACTCCGGGTTGATAGTTGAGAAAGGGTCATATGAAAGACGCTCCCATTTTCCGGTACCACAATTGAAAATTGACCACTCCGCTACATGAATATTGTTACCTAAATCTTTTCTATTTACTTTATAATATGTACCATTAGCCTTAAAAACAAGTCCTTGGTGTAGCGGGTAGTAAGTCGCATTGGCAAGAGACTTTCTGAATTCATCAAGAGTCCCGGTTACGTTATGAACAATATAATAAGGTTCAGGATTAAGCATCAGCCCGGTGTAATTACTTAATCCATTTTCCGGGTTAAAGAAATTGAGTACCAGTGGTCCATCAGCATAATTATTAACAGGTCGGTTAGACGGAGGGGTGTAATCCATGAATTCGAGGATTCTTAACCCTGTTGAGTTTTCCAGTGTACTAATTAAAACAGCATATTTAGTTTCCGGAGTAAAATCATCTGGAAAAGGTTTGTATTTATACACTCCTTTGACGGGCACCGTATAATAGCCGGAAAAGTTTTTATATTTAGCCGTGCCGGAAGTAGTCCGTGTATTAAAACAACCTCTCCAAAATTCAGTGGGTGTTGTAAACGTTGTTAACGCTCGCCAGTCAAAACCATAGGCAGTTGAACCGGCGGTAGCTGAAAAATTAGGAATTGACCATGCCGGTAATCGGACAGGGTTCATTGCCGGACTCAAGTAATATACAGAGGTTTCATTTTGAGAGTTACAATATATAGTTGGGTCTTTGGGGGCGTAATCAGGGACATGATCAATTGGTAATCCGTCTTTTTCTTCATCATAACAAGTGGCAACCGTTTCAAACACTACTACCGTACCATTCTGCTCGAATCGCGAACTATAAGCTGTTTCCTCGTAGTCGTAAATATATGATTTTTCCAGTGCTTTGGCAACCTTTTCGCCTAAACCACCATCGTTTTCGAGAGGACTCCGCCCTCCGGGTATTTCTCCGTAAATATACAAATATCCCTCGTCCGTTAGTGAAGGATCTTGCCAAATATGGCACCAGACGAGATATTCGTAGTCGGTAGAAGATTTTGCAAATCCACCTGGTGGGGGGATAAATATGTTTTTAATATTTTCAAAAGCCTCTTTATCTGCAATGGAGCATTCCACATGATTGGAAGTAACGAACCCTTTAATTTTTTCGGCATCCACACCTTCAAAATAATCGGATGTGAGTACGGCGTTTACTACCGCACCGATTCTCCCAAACCCCGGGTCTTCTTTCCGAAATTTAAAAGGCAACTCTTTAACCGTTTGTACCCTGGATAAATTTTGAGAATTAGCGGGGTCGCTCGGATCAACACAATTGTCAATAACAATTGGTAATTTCACCATATTGTGCAGATCGCCCTTGAAGAGAACATTGGTAAAGTAGTCTTCAATCGTCGTAGCCGCTACCCCATCCGGGCAAGGAGAACAAGATTCACACGGCATTTTATTCCCTCCCGCACAACAGTCTAATGACTTGGTGATATATTTTTTGAGTTGTTCAACTACCTTTTTTTCTGCAAAAGGATAGTTGGAGGGCAAATTACCGCGCTGACTATATTCGGACTTGGCTTCAATTTCTAATTGGCGCTGAAAAAAACTGCGGTCATTTTCGGTAAGGCAACTAAAGCCTTCCGTATCGGGCAGTTTGAGGACAATTGAAAATTTATTGACCAGAGCGTTGGGGGTATTTTCTTTCGCAATAATCAAATAATAAGGCGAAAGCGCCGCTATTTCAGCCACGTACTGCGCCAATGCGGGCGGCGTACCGTCGCCCATGAGTGGCGTATGCAAGTAGTAGGCCACGCTGTACACCTTGAACTGGCTCTGAAAAGTAGTGGGTAAGGTATTGACCAAACTACAGGCTTCCGCCTGTAATTCGGGCAAACCCACTACTTCCGTAAGACCAATATTCTCCTTATACGACACATAACACCCACTCGAACCTTGAGCGTGGAGCGCGCCGGAATTGTGCTGCAACAGGGGCAGCAAAAAAAGCAATGTATATAAAATGAATCGTTTTTTCATGATTGTAGTAAGCATTAGTTATTTGTATCTGAAATTGAGTACGGTACCACTAAACGTTACCTGACCATTGGGCAGGCGGTACGCCACCGTAAAGGGGTGTAGGGTTTGGGGTTGGGGGGACAAATAGAACATGTCGTACATTTCACGCAAAGTTTGCCCTTCATCGCCGGAATAATTTATCATACTCAGCAGCGTCAAAGATTCGCAACAGTAGGGGCCGGAAGGTGGCGGCACAATGTTTGGATCTGGAAAGCCCCACTCGTAACATTGTTCGTGCGGTGCCTGACCATAAAATTCGCATTCGTTTGTGATCGCGGCTCTCTTCTTTTCCGCCCAGGTTGAAAAATCAGATTTGGACATACTGAAAATTTTACTGCGGAGTTCGATGGACATGGTGGCTGGAGTAGTTGCGCCGGTATTAAACATTTCGTTGGTGACCCTGAACATACTATCCTTACCATTAATGGTCACGGAAAGGTGCCGCACGGGCAAATCAGAGGCATCATACGGAGTTACCGATTCAAACTGCCGGAGGGCTGCATAACGGGCCCGCATACGACTAATATCTTCGGAGTTACCTTCTACTATTGGCATAAGGGCAGGTTGCGTACCGCTACCTTCCAGTTCCAGCGCGTCAAAAGGCTCAAAATTTGCCGATAACCGCATGACATCGCCACTGCTGGTATGGGTAGCCACGTTTTTAAACTGAGTTATTTTGCCGGCAAAGGTAGTAAATGTGCTGGTACGGAAATACAGGGTATGTAATACCACAAATTCATCGCTGCTGCTATTTATTTCACCGGGGTTATTGGCAGTAGTCCCGTCCTCTGATTTACCAGCAAGATTATCGCCCGTTTTACGCACCAAATCCATGCGGTAAATCTGGTTGGATGCCATATTATCGGGAATAGCGAACATTATTTTATTGAATGCATCATTTACCTGCACTGGTACTTTGGCAAATAAACCACCGGTTTTGGTAGTAAAGCGCATTTCAAGGTTGGGCAGATCACCCAACGCCGTAGGCTGACCATTCCTGAGTTCAATATAACCGTTGGCCACTTCGTCCTGGTAGAAATTGTACATACCACTGGACGGATACGACGATGCCACATTATTACGCGGAATATCGGTGGGTTCCGCCGCAGTCGTAAATTCTGTGACTTGGGTTTCGGTGGTTCCTGGCACAAGGTTGCCATTTAAATACACGCTCACAGTAACGGAAAAACGGAACTTGGTATTACCGGGCAAAAACGACGGTACCTTGTACGTGAGTGAACGGCGGTCGCGCGAATAAGAGAGGGTACCATTGATGAACGCACCCGTGGCCACGTTGACCAAAGAAGCACTTTCCATTTTAATGTAATATTCGGTTTCGTTACCTTCATCATCAATCGCATTGTAATCACCATTTACGCCCACGCCAAAGTAGGCTACCGGATTGGTATTGACCTCAATAAATTCTGATTCATCGGACGGTGTCAGTTCTTCAATCAACTGTGCGTCAAAGGCGGCATCGCCATTATCAAATTCACAGGATTTACCAAACTTGAACGGGCGGCCAAATCTCTTTTTGGGGAGGCATAATATTTTGTAATAACCCGCTACATAAGCACGCCCCCAGAAAGGATTGGGGAGTTTCATCTGCATGGCAGTGGCTACCCCGATCTGTGCGATATTATAACGTTTTCCATTGTACTTGACACCAATCTCGGCGTCCAGATACACCCATGACTGCCCTGAGGCATACCAGCCATTGATCCCCAGGTGGAGGTTATTGTTGTTGGTGCATACAATTCCATCGTACTTTTGTAACATAAGGTCGAATCCACCGCCAACGGCAAAGCGTCCGTAAAAAATCTTAAAGTCCGACTCACCGCCATCTATATCAAAACTTACCCCAAAGGCAAATCCCCTACCCGTGGCCCTTCTGCTTTCATCGGCCATAAAGTTGACGGCATTCGTCATTTCCTGCACAAAAGAAGGCAATGGGGGCATGGCGGGAATACCCGTACCAACGCATAAATAAGCGGATACAGTCATGAGGTCAATTGACTCACCCTTTAAAGTTATACCCAATTTTACAGCGACCGGCTCGTATGGATTACCGATATTGATATACCATTTGTCCGGATCAAAGTGGATGACGGCTTTACCCACTAAATTATTGTCATTTGCCCCCCTGAATGCACCGGCGACATTGGCATACACCGTAAGTTCACCGTGCAGTGTGTTGGTGGCAAAAACATAATTAATCAACAGCGTTGCGGCAATGGGTGCTTCTTCGGTAGGGTCACCGTTATTAAACAAAGCACTATTGCCAAATTGCAGCGGCGCCATCATTCGGGCGGAACCGTACAGGGCAATTTCGCGCAAACTGTAGTTATTATTAAATACGAATTCCAGCGTAGCACCGCCATTAAAAATCTCTTCTTTGGTGGTTGCAAATACAACGGTGGCTTTTACCCCTAATTTTATTTCTTTATTCGGTACATATATCACCCCGGATAGGCTACTCCCTATACCAGAAGGAATCTCCGAAGTTGGTGATGCAGCCGACATACCGAAGAAATTAGCCGGGTCACGCTCCATGTGGTAATAAACACCGCCACCAAAACCACGTATGGCCAGTCCCCCCATATCAAGTCCCGGGTCCATGGCGACCAAGGCATCAATGAGGAAGTATTTGTAATCATTTACTTTGCCAAACTGGGCTACGGCTTCTATCCCAAAACCGCCCACACTTGCCCCAGACTTGCCCAGCCCGGTTAACATTAAGGCGACGCGTCCCCGGAAACCCTTGCCATAAATTGGATCTTGCCGATACCAGTCAATTTCACCTTTTACCCTTGCCACACCTTTAAAACTGGCATCCAAAGATATGCGTGAAACGCCGAAATCTTTGTATTTCCAACGCTGAAGTCCATTCACCTCCTCCATTTCACCCACGATATAAACGCTGGTACCCGCACCAAAACTCATACCGGCTCCACTGTCACCGTTTCCATCCCCCACCAGCATAATGTCGGCTCCAATGGAAAATTCACTCTCTTTTTCCCCAGCCCCCTTAAACATTTTTGGTGCTGTGATGGTCAACGAAAAGCCGCCAATTTCGGCACCAATCTCCGTCGGAATGGAAAACTTCCCACCCCCAAAATAAGGTGCCTGATTGGAAATTTTCAGATCCTGGAACCCCATTTTGGGAATTTTGAACTTTGTACTTCCCGACGCAGGGTCACTTTGACCCATGTTTCCATCTACCGTTATCTCTCCGGTCAAATTCGCTCTGATTGCGTATTTGCCATTTTCGTAAGTCACCTTCACCGACGAAGTAGGCTTCAACGTCGCCATGCCCACCATAATATCTACTTTCAAGGGGTTGGGGCCGGGCTGAACGGTAAACTCGTACAAATCACCGCCATCGGTGGCAATGACTTTGGCCTCGTAGCGGAAACAATCATCGGCGGTAATGGCACTGCCGCTGCCGTCTTTTTTGAAAATGGGTACGTGTAACAAGCCGCCAAAACCGCCGCCCTGAATGCGGTTGGCCACGACGGCGATGGAAATTTTGTCCATCGAATACGCCCACCCGTCGAGGTTGCCCGTTGAAAGTGGTATCACCGGCGCGTTGAGGGTAATGAGACCCGTGAGGCCACGGTCATCAATGATTAATTTATTGGCTTCGATGGAAATGGGCGTTTGGCTGCCTTTGGTCAGGTCTTTGGGCAGCGTCACTTTGAGTTTTTCCATAAAAAACCCTTTCCATTGCGGACTAAACGAACTGCCCGAACCAAATTCGGAGAGGTAATTGGGGGTAATGTCGGAAAAACCCACCGGATTGGATACATCGCTAAAGTCCAACGACGCTTTTTCCACTTCCCACTTGTAGTCGGGGTGTTTGGTGAGCGCAAACTTATCCATGGTGAGTTGCGCCACAAACTCGCCCCAGGCGGGCATGGTGGCGACAAACTGCGCTTTTACCAGTTTGTTTTCGTCGGGGTCCACCGAGAGATCAGCCTTGAGCGGCGTGAGGTATTTGCGGCAAAATTCCACCTCGGCTTCGATGCCCATCCCGTTAAAACCGTCGCAATTGAGGTTAATAAAGGTATTATTGTTGCTGCCTTTAATGGTGAGGCGGGCGGCGTTGTTCAGCCGGATACCCACGTCCGATTGAAGGCTGAGGCGGGTATTGTTGCTGGTAAAACCACCCGGCGTAAATGGTATATTGGTGCCTTTAAAAACAATTTTTTTGTTCTCGTTTGGTATTTCCAGCAGGAAATAAGCGTCGAGGGTACCGCCGGTGGGCGTGATGGTAATTTTGTCCAAAAGTATGGTATAAACCCTTCCTCCTACTTCTTTTTCCAGCCGAATGGGCAGTAAACTTTCGGGGTCTTCGCCTTCCACATTGGGCGCGGGATTCAGGTCACGCGCTTTGGCAATCGCATCCAGGTAATAAGCGCGATGAACACCGCCCACGTATTCAAAACCCTGCTGATACTCAAACCGGAGCATATCTTCGTCGAGGTTGAGCGATTGCGCGACAATGGTGCGCATCGCCTCGGCATCGTCGCCCGAAGCGGCAATCCAGGAGCCGCGTTGGGGTACGGTCGAGGACATACGGGTATCCGTGGCTTCGGGTACAGGCATTTCTAGGTATTGGGGACGGGTCGTTTTGTCGTTGGCCACGATACCACGCGCTTGAAGTTCTTTAAATACTTCGTCACTAACAAAGCCTTTGATCCAATCTTTGAGTTTATTGGGATTGGCTTGAAACTCCGCGACTTGTGCAGCGGTCAGGCGTTGAATGGCATCCAGAACATCGGGCACCAGCAGATCAAGCCCGCCCGCCGTTTTAAAATTATTGAGTATGAGTTCCGTTTGTTTGAACTTATACACCAATTTATCACAATAGAAGAGTTCGATGTGTTTGTCTTCAATGCCAACAATCTGTTGGGCGCGGTCGGGCACGTGTTGTTGCAGCGCCACTGGTTTGGTAGCAAACTGAAGGTGCATATCCTCGTTAAAGAACTCATCGTTGGTACCGAAGAAAAACTTTCGGTCAAGGGTGCCCACGCGGGTATTGAGGTCGGTCCGAACAGTGGCGCAGGTGGCGCGTTGTCCGGTCAGTGCCGCCGCATTTTCCTGGAGCAGGATATTGATCTGCTCCTCCACTAATGCCCGGATATTGGGATTGGCGGCACCTAATTGGGTAGCGTACGCTATCCCTTCGGGGGTGGTGGGCTGGCTGTTGTTCCCGTTGTTGTGCAACCAATAATAAGGGCCTTGGGTATTGTTGTTACAAGGGTTGCCCTGCTCGTTTAAGCCTTGTTGGTTACATCCGGCATCGTTGTATTGGGTACCCGTTTCGATGTGGTAACCATTCGCGTCGAAGCCATTGGGATCATAGTTGGGATCAATGGGGTCGCCGGGTTGCCAGCCTTCGTAGGGCGGTTCCTCGATAAATTGGCCGTCGCTGTTAAAGCCATTCACGGCTAATGGCGGGTCTGGCAGGCATATTTCACCACCAAAATTAATATTTCCGCCGTTGGGTGCCACAAAATTCGGGTCGGCTACGGCACTTACGGAACCCAAGGTCACTTTTCGGTCGGTGTTGATACTGATATTACTGTACTCTACATAAACCACTTTATTGCCAAAGGGCAGGCGGAGTTTGGAGCGTCCGCTGAAAATGCCGTTCGAACCGGCGGCCGTTTTTACCACGGCCGGGAAACCGGCAATATTGATGATATCGTTGGGTATTAAACTCAACAAAGGTTGTCCAGTGGGAACCAGTTGCGCTTAAGTTTCGCCGCAGTTGACCGGGAGCGGTGGTACGGTTTCGTCTTCCCCGTTGCTGTCTTCGATGGATTCCACCACGTGAATAACCTGACTGTACGACGCGGTATTTCCGCAGGCATCGGTAGCGACCCATACCCGGATAATATCGCTCTCGCACCCCGTGAGGGTGGTCACGGTTTCGGTAACGGTAATGGTGGCATTGCTGCAATTATCCACCGCCGAGGGAGCCTCGGTAGGTAAGGCATCGCCGCACTGAATGGTAGCATTATTGGCGGGTACATCAATAAACTGCGGTGGCTGGTTATCCACCAACGAGAAGGTCTGGGTAACGGTGCTGGTACGTCCGCAATCGTCCACGGCGATCCAGGTGCGTACAATTTGACCATTGCAGCCATTGGAACCCGGTTGTTCTGCGTCGGTAAAAGTGATGCGCGGGACGGTACAACCACCACTCACTTCCGGGAAGGGCATTTCGATGGGGCGCGGGGCGCTGCAATCGAGTTCTTTGGTTGTAAGTCGTTGCCGGAATACAGGCCCAAGGTAAAGGGCACCTTCCGTGGGCGTATTGTTTAACGGGATGGTACAGGTTTCCACAATGGCCCCGGCGGCGTTGCGCACCTCCCAGACCACTTTAATTTCGTACAGGGAATTTCCCTGAAGGCCGTTTAGCCGAATGGGACTGTTGCCCACCGATGGGCTTACCCCATTGCCCGCAGCGGCGTACGGGAATTCAACTTGTTGCCACGTTTGGGTGGGATTGCCGGTTTCGTCGAGGCGGCGATACTGTACTTTGATGGTATGCGCGTTGGGGGCCAATAAATCAGCCGCAATTTTGGGCAGGGTAATATCAATAAAGGTAATGCCCCGGTTTCCGGTTTTTATACCTTCAAGTGCTTTACACAGCGAGGGCGGCGCGTTGGGGTTACACAGTATCAGTTCTTCCGCCACAGTGAGTGTACGCACGGTACCAAGGCCAAGAATAACGGAAACGGTTTCGGTACCACAAATTTTAGATACCCGCACGGTGTATTTGGTATCGGGTTTCAAGCCCAATATTTCACCGGACGTGCCGTTGTCGAATACTTTGTAAATAAAATTACTGGTGGGATATTCGGCATACGCGACCTGGATTTTGGTATCGGGTGTGATGTTGGCCGCATCCCAGGAGAATTCGATTTTGGCCGAAAAAATGTTGGCCACCTTCACTCCCGTCGGTGGGGCACAGGTTTGTGCATAGGAGATGGCCTTTGTTCCTGCGAGCAGGAGTAGAAATAGTGTAAGTTTGGCAATAAATCTCATGTGTATTCTGATTGTGATTTTATACTGAGCGTTATTAGGTTTTGTGCGTAGATAGATTAAAGTGCAGCGCTATTTTCCATACACCCTACTTACAAAGTTGAAGTAAATGCAATAGAATGGCTTGCGCAGGGCAAACAATGCCGACGCCATGGAAGAACGATACGCAAGTGACAGAAACACGCGTAGCCGTGTCAGAAAAAGAGTGGTATTCGTAATTTCGTTGGGAACTTAGGAAAACGCCTCTATTTGGGATTAAAAGATTGTTTGTTTACACATAACTAACACTTTCAAACAGGTTTATTATGCAGGAAACAAGGGAGATAAAAAAGAAATGTGGCTCTTTTACCACGTTTGAAAATCCGTAGAAGATAATTTTCACCACAAAGGTAAAAGGAACTTGTTTATATCTGCAAGCAAATTACCCATTTTTTTTGAACAATGAATATGGGGTTCGTCGGGAGAAAGTTATCAGAACCAGGATTTTTTCGGTATTGTGAAGTGGCCCGGCCTGCGGAATGTACCCGCGCCGGGGTTCCCGGCAGAAACCTGCCAAATCTTTCAGATTTTGCAGGTTGGCACGATCGTGGGTTGGGCCAACTAAGGAACGCGGGATAAAATTGGGGCAATTCACCTTGTTTCCCGGTCTCTATCTCCTTAGCGAGGGGTATGAAACCCCTCGCTAAGGAGATAGAGACACTTAATCTTCCCGCTTACTTTCCACCGCTATCCGTTCGCGCAGCAGCCCGATGAGCCGTTCCATTTCCTGCTCCCAGTTGGGATTATAATGCTGTGGTTTCTCCTTTTGGTAATAAGCAACGGTGCCGTACTCCCGCGCCAGTTCCAATATTTTTTCGGAGAGGAGCAGGAGCACTTGGTAAAAGTGGAGCAGAGGGACGACTTCGTATTCTGGTTCAATATAACTAAATGCGACAAATATTTCTCTATCATTTATATGAAAGAGTATATCTTTACCAGACTCATCATAAGCATCTACTTCACATGACCCCCTAATAAACACCCTACCATCATCATATAAATTGGACCAAGTATGTCCGGGCTCATCAACCATTACATTTTTCAAAAGTTCAGGAAACCGATACAAAGGGTAACCGACAAAAAAAACTCTTAGGATTGGATATACCTCGACAGAACCAAGTGTGATTCTCTTAAAGGCGCAAAAATAAAAATCATTAATACTTATAACATTTATTGTCAATGACTTAACATCAACAACACTAAGTTCCAGTTCAATAGTCTGTTTCATATTATAAAATACCAAGTTTTAATATTCCCATTTAGGTCCATGTATCCAATATATGTCCTCGTTCCAATAATTACTTTAAATTCTTTTTGACTGGTACCAGAAACATACTGAAGATCCTCCATCCCCTCT
>Ga0075154_10001908_pt1 | contig 14125 bp, 8 predicted proteins | sample JI71714BDNA_FD_70965 | JGI IMG/M metagenome (GOLD analysis project Ga0075154, IMG submission 70965) | Wastewater effluent complex algal communities from Wisconsin, to seasonally profile nutrient transformation and Carbon sequestration -... | ecosystem: Engineered > WWTP > Effluent > Algae... | reverse complement strand
CTCGCGGCTTTGGGTGGTGATGTTCAAAAACTTAAAAATATGCCCGATGCCAAAGAACAACGCAAACATTACTTGGCTATCCGACACGTTTTGGGCGAAACGATTAGTTTTCAACTCAAAAAATCTTACTATTTTGATGACGAAATTAAAGCAGGAACACTGATTGAACCTTTCAAAACCCAACTGCAAGGTCTTTTGACTAAAAATAAAACAGTAGAAGAAGCTTGCAACGCCGCATTGAAATTGCTAACGGAGGAAAATCCTAACGCAGCTAAGTTGGAACAAGCATTCCGCGATTTGTCGCCCAAAGACGACATCAGAATGGCCAGGCTCAACATATTCCCTGCTGGTGAAACTACAGTGCCGAAAAAGTTGGAAGATAAACTAAACGATTTCAAAAAATTGCTTGTCAAAGCGGGAAATAAACCCAACTTGCACGCCAACGAATTGCAAACGGCGTTGCTTGGATTGAGTGATTATATGAATAAACACCAAGCTGAAATTCCCGTAGAATTGCGCAAAGAAATTGGCGATAAAATATACGAAGCACGCCGCGAAATTGGTTTATCTGGACACTTGGACTCCAATTATGTGGATATTGTGCATTTATTTGAAAATTTCGAGGAACGCAAAAAAGACTATTTGGCAAAATGGGGCTTGGGGCAAAACGGACAAACTTCTGAAGAAATTCAGGACAAATTGGCACAACGAAACAGCATCAAAAGCATCATTGGCAATTTGGAGCATAAAATGCAATTGTGGGAAAGCGCACAAGCTGACTTTAGCAGTATCGAAATTCAAGAACAAAGCAAAAATATCCGCCGTATGCGCCGCACTATGGCTGAATTATCCGCGCTTAATTTGGGAATTTCCTACACAATGCCAGAAGGCGTGGCGCGCAAAACTTACGTATTATCAGCAGATAGCAAGTATGATGCAAAGGCGTTGGAAAAATTCAAAACCACCAGCGACGACTTTATCAAAAACGCCATTTATACCAACAAAACCGTGTCTTGGGCGAATTTTCAGGAAGCTATTGGTAAAAAAACACCTACAGATGCAGCCAAGTTGGATGTAATAGAAACTCGTATCAAAAAGCTGCACAAAAAACTAGAAGAAATCGTTTCTTGGCAAGTAGAAGCCAAAAAATACGATACCAATTCCGATTTGACTACTGCCAAAAAACATTTCAATGATTTGGAAGTGTTGATTGAGAAAGAACTCAAAGACCTGCAAAGCGCAAGACAAGCCATTTTTATCGATAAAAACGCTTCTCAAAATGCGTCAAAGTTGGAACGAGTACAAACTAGCCGCAGCAAGTTGGAGAAAACCCTTGCCGAACTCAAGCAAAAAGAAAAGGTCAAACCAGCCAAAGGCCGACCGCAAAAAATAGCAAATTTGGAAATGCAAATCAACCAACGCAGTATTCGCATCAACAATTTGCAAAATCGCATAGCACAAGGCGGCGCAGCCTTTAATATGCAAACCAAAAGCTTTATGGATTTCACTCCCGAAGAAATTGAGCAACTCAAAGCCCTTGTTGGGCGTTGGCGCAATTTTGATGTCAAAGCACCCAAAGAAGCTGACGCTATAGTTAATCCTAAAGGTAAAACAGTCAATTCTGTTGAAGAACTAGAGGAAATTTTGGAAGTGCAGGGCGTAAAACTCAAAGTTATGGAAGCCACCAAGCGCAAATCGGAAGAGGCGATGAAAAAAGCCAGCAGCGACTTGGAAAATGATTACAATCTGTTGGCTTATCGCCTAACAAATGCCCTAACTAATCACGACGAAAATAAAGCTGATGCTACAATCGCTCTCATCCAAAAACTACAAAAAGATGTAGTAGCGCGTATGCCAGACAGCAGAACCATACAACAAAGTAGCGAACAATTGGGCTTGGACTATTACGCCAAACTCAAAAATCTTAATTGGCATTGCAAACGATTGTTGCAAGAATTGGCAGATACGGACACTTTGGACAAAATCACAGCCAGCAAAATTATGCAAGAAGCGGGTCTTTTAATCAACGTAAGAGAAGATGACCCAAGTTTAGTACCCGATGCAGTAGCGATGATAGAAGCCATCAATAAATGGCAAGCTAGAAATACGCCCGAAAAGGATAGCAAAGAAATTTGGACACTGCCCAAAACCAAGAACTTGTACGATACCTTCACCGTATTCAAAGAAGAATTGACCAGCAAACTATCAAAAGTGGAAAGCGTAATGGAGGTAAAACCATCGCTATTGCCAATACTTAACCAATGCAGCCAAGAAATCAAAACGTTGCTCAAAGCAATGCAGGACGCTCGCAGCCATCCAGCCGTTAAGCAATGGATAGATATTTTGAATGCAGAACAAGCCAAATTTGATAATAAAACCATCAATATCCTAACCCCAAAATTGCAAGAGGAATTGGATAAAATCAATCTTACTGTGGAAAAAATTCGCATCGCCTATTTCAAAATAGAAGACGATTTGTACCGCAAAGAAGAAGAAAAAGCTTTTGCAGCTTTCAAAGGTGGTTTTGATGTTGTCAAAAATAAAGGCTTCATTGTCCCCGATAAAGAAATTCCCGTCCTCAATAAAATATACGAGCGCATCATCAACCGCGTAAATGCACGCATCAAAAATGGAGAGTCACCAGAAGAAATTCAAGCAAGTTTGGCACACATTCCGTTCAATTTTATACCAGATAAATGTATAGCCGACTTGGCAGCTTGGCAGGCTACGCGCAAGGCAGTTTTGGAACGTCATTTCAATATGAATAGCAAAGACCATTCAGCTGAAGGTTATGTTTCTACCGAACTGCAAGAACTACCCACTGAGACTCTAGCGCAAATCAATCAAAAAGCACGCGATTTTGTAGAAGCAGAAGAGTTTAAAAAATTGGTATCCGACCTCGCCGACAAAAGCCCAGAAGAGTTGGATGAATACATCAAAGCGAAAGAGTTGGCCAAAGATGACCGCGGCACAACATTAGAATCTGCTAACAGCAAACTACAAACAGCAGTTGATATTTCCCTAATTGCTGCCAAAGTATTACAAAAAATGGTACAAGGCGCACAAGGAATTAGCACAATCACAGGCAAAATTGACGATAAAACCAATAACCTTATCGGCAACAATATAGCTCCCAATCCTGTAGATGGTAAACTAGTCAATGATGCGCTATCGGTGGGCAAAATTCTTGGGGGTGTAAGCAGCATACTTTCAGGTGTAATCCAAGCCATTAGTTTACTCAAAACAGAACCCAAAACCAACCCACAAACGACTTTTGATAAAATTGTAAGAAAGTCCCTAACCGCTCTCGAAGCATTGGGCAATACAGGCTATGGCATTACGGTTATTTTGGATGCCTTGCAATTTGGTGTGGGTGAAATTCTAATCGGTTTCAACTTAGCAATAGACCTTATCAATGTTGCGAAAGCCCTCTATAATCTCATCCAACACACGCGTATGGCGATAAAAACCGACAACTTAGAAAATCTCGCGCGGTTGGAAGATAATCCATTAGCAATGGCGTTCCAACAAGAAATCCAAAGTTTGGATAAAAAAATCACCAAAGACGCTTTCTTATTAGCAACAAGCACAACGGCAGCTATTGGTTCAGCCACACAATTAGCAGGGTTAGCCGACCCCACAGGGGGAACAATGCTAGCAGGGCAAGTGATACGCTGGACAGCCAAAGGGGTAGAACTTGGCGGCAATATCGTTTTGGCGGTTAGTAATGTTATGGATGTTCGCAAAGCGGCTAAGTGGATAAAAAAAGCTGCAGTCGGCGACCGCGAAGCACAGATAAAAGTGATGACCAATTGCGCTTATTACGCCAAAATGTACATAGCTCACAAAGCATTTGAAGGCGACCCATTGGCAAAAAAATACCTTATAGACAGAAATATGAGCGCTACAGATTTAGAAAATGAATTTACAGCCAAATCTGTTCTACAGGACGCACTTTTATACGCATCAGAAGAAGGCGACGACACGTTTTGGTTCAATCCAGCAGACGGCGAATTGACGAGCATAAACGCTAAATTGTTTGAAAGTTTCAAGCAAAAAGCACAAGAGACTTATACCTCAGTAATCGCAAAAACCAAGCTATTTTTCGGTACAACACCAACCCAAACTTATGAGCAATTACAAACAATGGGATTAGTTTCCGACACAGGGCTACACGGTTTATTTGCTAATTACATCAAATTCAAATCCAAAAAAATCAACGCCAAACACCCAATACGGGCTTATCATTCGGGCGAATTTACCCGCAACCTAAAGGCTTTGTACCAGCCCGTTAAGAATTATCACAATGTTTTATTACAAAACATCGCAAATGTAACTAAAACGGGAAGTTTAGCCGAAATTAACCACTCTACCAAATGTGTAGAATACATAGAACAAGAAGCTAACGAAATAGAAAGAATTTTGCAGCTTTTTGAAATGCACGAATTAGCAGCATAATTCGCTCATTAGAAACTTATCCACAGCTTTATTGTGGATAAGTTTTTTTTATGCTAATTATTCAGATTTTTACTTATTTTTGCGAACTTATCCACACTTTGATTGTGGATAAACATACAATTTTATTAAAAATAATTTTATAACTTTATGAATTTTATCAAAAAAGCGATTTTATTGGGGTTATCCACAAGCGCACTGTGGATAAGTTGCGGAAAAAAAGAAATTTCTGTACCTTATCAACAAATTGATTTACAAACAAATACAAATTTAAACGCAGTTCATTTTATCAATAATGATACTGGTTTTATAGCGGCAGGACAGATGTTTTTTGATGGCGGCGCAATTTATCAAACTACAGACGGCGGCGTAAGTTGGCAAAGCATTTTGAACAGCGAACAAGCTATAAACGATATAAATTTCAACCCACAAAATCGTCAAATTTATGCAGCGATGTTTGGCAATAAATTGTTTAAAAACGATAATTTTAACGGCTGGTCAAACATTATTTTATTGGGTTGGCAAACGTGGAAAGCGACGGCATTCAATTCGCAAGGTATTGGATTTATGATAGCGGGCAGAAATTTCGGCGAGGGCAAAATACAAAAATTTGATAATCAATCAACTATCGACACAGGGAAAGTATTTGCACACGAGTTGAGCGATATAATAAATTTGAACGATTCTACTTTTATCGCGGTGGGTTATGGCATTGTACTAAAAACAGACGACACGGGCGAAAATTGGCGCGCCATTGATGTAAGAGGAGATTTTTATAAAGCGGTACATTTTCCCAGCGAAAAAATAGGCTACATTGTGGGTGAATATGGTTCGATTTTAAAAACTACCAATGGGGGCGAAAATTGGCAGAAAGTTAAGCGTGCAAACACGTTTTCCAATAAAAAAAATCGCCCACAAAGCATTTACTTTGTGAGCGACCAAGAAGGCTATTTGGTGGGAAAAGCTGGGCTTTTTGCAAAAACCACTAACGGCGGTGAAGATTGGACTTTTATACAAACAGATGATAATAAAAATTGGAAATCTGTTTTTGCGACCAATGAGTATATTTTTTTAGTTGGGGAGGCTGGTGTCTGTTGGCGTTTTGCCCGATAGAAAATGTCCGCCTCTGCTAAATTGATAATTCAAATACAACATACTGGCGAACAAAACCATTGCGCCGCCTTGATGCAAAACGCCCAAAGTGGCAGGCACTTTGCCCACGCAGTTGATTAGCGTATAAACCCCCAAAGTAACCTGTACCGCCAAAGCGAATAAAACGAGCCAATTAGCGACGTTAAGCGCAATTGATGCGTAGAGACGTCTAACGGTAAAAAAGAGTATAGGGATTAAAATACAAAGCAAATAAGCCGTAGTTCTGTGTAGTAATTGAATGAGAGCTGGCGCGAAACCATTTTTTTGATAATTTTGGAGGTTCGACCAAGTCCATTGATGCTTTTCTTTCAAAACATCAGCAATCCACAAATGAGTGCCGTCGGGCTTGACTTGCATATAGGGAAATTCATTGAAAAACAAACCAGCTTTCATCCCCGACATAATTCCGCCCAACACAATTTGCAAAATCAGAATGTAAGTGATTCGCCACGCATATTTTCGCAATCGGCGGTTATGAGCTTCTATCGTATTGGGCTGCCAAACTTGAAAAGTTATCCACAACAAATAACCAAACAAAATCGTAGCCAGCGACAAGTGAATAGTTAGTTTGTAAGCATTCACCCAAGCATAATCGGGCGTATCCAAACCACTCGCTACCATTATCCAACCAAACGAAGCGACTACTGCCGCCATTAGCACCACAACCCCCAACTGCCGTAGCAAAGCAGGCGGTAAGTATTTTTTGCGCCAAAAGTATAAAAATGGGAACAAAAATACAAATCCCATACTGCGCGCCCAAAGTCGGTGAAAATACTCCCAAAAATAAATGTACTTAAATTCTGCCATCTGCATATCGCTGTGGATAGCGTTAAATTGGGTTGCAGCGTGTGTTTTGTACTTGGCGAAGGCTTCCTCCCACTGCGCTTCATTGAGCGGCGGCAAAGTGCCTTTGATGATGTCCCATTCGGTTATGGACAACCCAGAGTCCGTCAATCGGGTAATCCCTCCAATAATGATTTGGGTAAAAACCATTATTACGCCAATTAGCAACCAAATGGCTACTGATTTGGGCAGGGGTTTTTTTTCTAAATTCATAAAAATTTATTGTGTGAAAAATTTATATTGCCATTGAGCCGCAAAGGTACTCATTTTTTTAAAATCCATTCTTTATAACCAGCTTTTTGACAAATTGTTGAATAGCTGGTTTTTATTTTCTATTTTTCTAATTTCCTAAAAGTAGCAATACCAAAAAATACCAACCTAAAAAAAATTGGCGTAAGCCAATACAACAATATAATATTATTTTCTCTATTTGTTGTTATAGAGCGATTATCCGTGGATAACCCGTGGATAACTCCCGAAATAGGACTTTTTTAGTTGAAAATCCTGTCATAGAATAGTCATATATTGCCTTTTCTAATTAGAAAAAAAAGTTATCCACGGGTCATCCGTGGATAACTTTTTGAGTTAAGTAATTGATTAATAATTAGTTGAGCTGTTTTTTTGAAAAAAAAGATTATAAAACCCATTTTTATGTTAAATAGAAAAAGTTATCCACGGGTCGGCCGTGGATAACTTTTTTGCCCGTGGATAACTCAGCAAAAACCTAAAACATTTTGTTGTGAATCGGAAAGTTATCCACGGGTAAAAAAGTTATCCACGGGTCATCCGTGGATAACTTTTTTTTTAACTGCTTGATTATCAATGAAAAATATATGCAAATTTTTTTACCCGTGGATAACTACAGATTATGATTTTTATAATATATTTTTTTTTGTAATATAATCGTTTTTAAGACGCTTTTAATTTGAATGTCGCAAACATTTTGTTGCAGGGCTCGAGTTATCCACGGATGACCCGTGGATAACTCGAGTTATCCACGGGTCAGCATTTTCAGAAAAAAATGTTAAGAAAATGTTAAGACGACAAAAAGTACATAACTCATTGATTTTCATTGTTTAATATATTATGATTTTTTATTAAGCCAAAAAACTTTTTTAATTAGAAATGTAGCTTTTGTTCAAAATGGGAAAATTGATTTCCCAAAAAAGGAAAAATGTTTAAAATTAAAATGTCGTACAGTGTTTTTGATTGATAATCAGTATTTTATAAAATTAAATTTTTGTAATATGAAAAAAAAAAGCACATTAATTAATTTTTATCCTAATTTTGCCTAATTTTTCTAAAAAAATCCAAATTCCCACAATTTCATAATGTGTCAACGTTTTTCATTTGCTATATCCCGCGAAAAATTAAAAAAGCAGTTTAGCCTTAATATCAAAGCCCCAGAATTGCAATACAGTTATAATATCGCTGTTGGGCAAAATGCTTATATTGTTGATAATCAAAGTAATGAGCTTAAAATTGTGCGTTGGGGTTTCCTCCCCTATTGGGCAAAAGATGAGCAAATTGGGCTAAATTATGCCAATGCGGCTGCGGAATCTATTGCTACTCAAGACAGTTTTCGGATGGCTGTGCGTCGTCAGCGTTGTTTGGTTTTTGCGGATAGCTTTTACGAATGGCGGAGGCAAGGCAGACAGAGCCAGCCTTATCGCATTTTGTTGGAAGATAATGGCATAATTGCCTTTGCGGGCTTATGGTGTGAGTGGGAAAATGAGGAAAATGAAGTCCAGCAACGCTTTGCAATCCTTACGACACAAGCTAATTCCGAAATGCGTTTGTTTGGGAATAGAATGCCTGTAATTTTGAAAACTACCCAAGAACAGCAAACTTGGTTATCAGACACACCTTTGGCGGCTGTGTTAGAATTGCTTAAACCATTGAATGATAACTCTTTGCGCTATTATCCCGTTATCAAAGATATGGAAAATATAGAGGTTAACTATCCTGAACTACATCGGCAAGCCGAATTGAGTGAAGAGGAAATAGAATTTTGGAAAAACTATTAATACCAAATTTTATTCCGATTTTTTATAAAAAAACTTTAAAAAAATTTAAAAAATGCCAACAATACAAGAACTCGAAAATATCGCATCACAGGTGCGCCGCGATATTATCAGAATGGTAGCGCAATGCCAAAGCGGGCATCCGGGCGGCTCGTTGGGTTGTGCCGATTTTTTGACTGCTTTATATTTTGAAATTATGGAACATAATAGCCAAAATTTCACGATGGAAGCCAACAATGAAGACGTTTTTTTCCTATCCAACGGACATATTTCGCCTGTTTGGTACAGCGTTTTGGCGCGTAGTGGTTACTTTCAAGTTGCTGAATTACAAACGTTTAGAGCTTTAAATTCTAGACTGCAAGGTCATCCTACCACCCATGAAGGCTTGGAAGGCGTGCGAATTGCTTCTGGTTCTTTGGGACAGGGTTTATCCGTTGCGATAGGAATGGCTTTGGCTAAAAAAATGAACCAAGACGAACATTTGGTTTTTGCACTCACAGGCGACGGCGAGTTACAAGAGGGGCAAATTTGGGAAGCCGCTATGTTCGCTGCACACAACAAAGTAGATAATTTAATCGTCGCTGTAGATTGGAATGGTCAGCAGATAGATGGCAGCAATGACGACGTATTGAGTTTAGGCGATTTAAACGCTAAATGGCGCAGTTTTGGCTGGTTGGTAATGGAAATGCAGGGCAACGATATGAAAAGCGTTGTAGAGGGCTTAAAACGCGCTAAAAACGAAACTAAAAAAGGGCAGCCAATCGTAATCCTTATGAAAACCGAAATGGGCTTTGGAGTTGATTTTATGCAAGGCACACACAAATGGCACGGTTCTGCACCCAACGCCGAACAAACCACCAAAGCTTTGGCTCAATTGGCAGAAACTTTGGGCGATTATTAGTTTTTGTGATTAGCAAATTTATATCTAAAAAACGCCTTATGCGCGCGTGCGCGCGTACGCGTATGAGGCCATATTTTTTCAAAACTTTTTGTTGCGGTTTTTACAAAAAAAAAGAGTGAAGTTGTTAGCTTCACTCTTTTTGTATTTTGGGCGATTATTTTAGAAATAGAACATCAAAAATAAAGCACCATTGAAGTTGTCTGTATCAACAGCAGTAACGTGATTTACATCGCTTTTTTCAGTTCTTGTAATTACATTACCAGTTGAAGATTCAAATGCTTCGTAAGTGTTGGTAGCGCGTCCGAAACGGTTGTAAGAAATTCCCCAACCAAATTCGCTACCTATAGAAATACGAGGAGCAAAGAAGTATTCTACGCCAATAAATGGGCGAACACCAATAGTAAATTGAGAACCACCCAAACGACTAACCATACGTTCAGCTGTAGGAGCTTCGTTAGCTACGCTATTGCCATTCCACTCGGTAGAAGTTGGTGCGGGATTAAGCAGACCGAAAGCATTACCGTAAGAATATCTGCGTTGGTCAGGACGTCCATAACCTACAAAAGCTTCTGCGCCGAAAATACCGCGAATTCTGCCTTTGCCGCGTCTCATTTCATAACCGCCACCCAAAACATAGAGGGAGTTATTGATAACCAATTTATCAGAAACAAGAGAATCTGGACTATTTTTGGTATCGTCATAAACGCTGTTATTGAGGCTTGAACGCTCGCCAGCGATGCGCAAGTGCATACGGATAGCCGCATCGTCAGCAATCATATATTTGCCAAAAATAACGTTGTTGTTGAGGTTGCTCACAAAGCGGTTTGTTCCAGCATAAGTGTTGTTTGTGTTGCCGTTGAAAGTATTGCCAACAAAACTAAGCAAAGGCACAGCATTGAAACCCAAACCAATATCACCAGCTGTAGGCATAATTGCTTGGCCGTTTTTGTTGGTCATTGGTTCGTCTTGAGCAGAAACAGCAGAAACAGCAATGCCAAATGCAGCCAAAACGCTTAAAAATTTATTTTTCATTGTTCTTGAAATGCTAAAAATTTTTTCTTAGGAATTTAGAAAAGGAACAGATTATTGAATGGTATATTCAAAATCACGCACGTAAACGCCACCAGCTTGAACGTTAATCATTTCCATTGATTTTTCAAAACGCTCGCGGTATTGACGAGTTGCAGGCATACCAGTTGCTGTAGTGTCAGCTGGGTCAGTACCATAGCGTGTAACGTTAGTTTCAAACTCGTTGAAAGAAACTTCTACAGAAATCCATTGCTCGAAAGCAGGCAAATCAACTGTGTAGTTGCCGCTAGCATCAACAGTAGCCATACGAACTACTTTTTTGTAAGGGTAGCCAGCTTCAGGAGTAGCATCCAAATCCATACCGTCGATAGTGAAGGTAATCATTGTGCCGGATGGCGCATATTCTACTTTTTCACCAGCAGGAGCAGTAGAACCGTCAGACAAAGTGTCGTTAGCTTCGTTGGTGTTAGCCCAAATTTTACCCATTACTTTGGCTGTACCTGGCTCAGCAGGGGTTTGTGTTTCTTTTGAACAAGATGCAAAAGATACGAGCAAAAAAGCAGCAAGGGCTGAACCCAAAAATGCGTTTTTCATGTTTTGTTGTTGTTATTGTTTTATGAAAAAAAAATTATAAAAAGGTTATTTGAAATTTTGATATTGTTAATACGCCACAAAGGTAAGAATTGTTACAAAAATATACAAATTTTTTTATGTTAAAATTTGTTAAGATATTAAATTGATATTGTAAATAATTGATAATCAATGTTTTGTGTGTAATGTGTAAAAAAAAATAATTGTTTAAAATTAAACTTTTTTTCCACTCGGAAGTCTGATAAGCATTATTTCACCAAACTCCTGTAATATCTATGCGAGTATTTATTTTTATTTTTTTCGTCTTGGCTTCCTCTTTGTTGTGGGCGCAACCCAATCCAGAACTCCGCAATGCACTGCGCGACCATTACATCAAAAATATGTATCCTGTGTTAAAAGTGCAGCAAGAAAGCTTGGAAAAAACTTGGTCTGTGGCCGATGCCGCTTTTCTAGCTGAAAAACGTGCAGCTTTTCAACAAGTCAAATTTAAAAAACGCCAACTTCAATCGCAAATCCGCCAAGCCAGAAAAAGCGGTAAAACACAACCAGAAATCAAATCTACTTTCGCAGGCCAACGCCAGCAATTACAGCAAGAACGACAACTGTTGTTTGAATCTATGCGCTCTTTCGTAGAGAAACACCAAGCAAAAATCGTGCCAATTAATGAAAATTTGCGCCCCCAACGTCAAAAATGGCAACAAGAACGACAAATTATTCGCCAACAGTACAAAGCCCGCGAGCGGAAAAATAAACAAGATGCCAAAACTCGCGAATTTAACCAAACCGTCCGTTTCTTACTCTGGAATGGCAAAAATCCTCATTCAAGACAATAATTTAAATTTTTTATTATGAATTTTTACAAACAAACTGCTTTTTTATTTGGTATTCTGTTATATTGCCAAAATATAAACTCACAAAATTTATACTTCCCCCCTACTACAGGAAATAATTGGGATACTATTGCACCCGCTACTTTGGGTTGGTGTGATAATCGAATAGATTCTTTGTACGATTATTTGGAACAGCGCAATACCAAAGCTTTTCTCATTCTAAAAGATGGAAAAATAGTTTTGGAGCAGTATTTCGGTACTTTTCAGCGTGATTCTATTCATTTGTGGGCTTCTATGGGCAAATCGCTAACGGCTACTTTGGTCGGAATTGCTCAACAAGAAAATTTATTATCCATCAATGATTCAGTGAGCAATATCTTGGGGACAGGTTGGACTTCTGCCACGACTGCACAAGAACAAGTCATTACTGTTCGCCATTTGCTCACGATGAGTTCAGGGCTAAATGATGTGCCCAATTTGCCTTGTGATAATTTGAGCGACACAGCGACTTGTCTCCAATATCTTGCGCCAGCAGGCTCGCGTTGGGCTTATCACACGGGTGCTTATTACAAACTTCACAATTTGGTAGAAACTGTATCTGGACAAACTTTTAACGGTTTTACCAACACAAGACTTGAAAATCAAATCGGAATGAGCGGAATTTGGTTTAATGGTACTTATTACAGCAAGCCGCGAGATGTAGCCCGTTTTGGTATATTAACTTTGAATAAAGGTATTTGGGCAACGGACACAATTTTGCACGATACGGCTTATCACAATCAAATGGTAAATACTTCGCAAAATAATAACCGCTCTTATGGTTATTTGTGGTGGTTGAACGGAAAACCTTCTTTTATGTTGCCAGGATTTCAAACGGTTTTTCCCATTGCATTTATGCCAGATGCGCCTGCTGATATGTTTTGTGCTTTGGGTAAATACGACCAAAAATTGTACATTGTGCCCAGCCAAAATTTGATTGTGGTGAGAATGGGTGGCTCTGCTTACAACGATGCCAACGCTTCTTCTCCTTTTGATAATGAACTTTGGCAAGAAATCAATAAATTGGATGATTGCGCAGTTGCGGTAGAAAAATTAGAAAATGCCCAAGCGCAAGTTTTTCCCAATCCAGCCAAAAATTCTATTAATATCAATAGCCAACGAGACTTAGAAAATTTATACCTATATGATGTGTTGGGAAATTTGATTGTACAAAAAAATCTTCTTTCTAATCAATACCTTTTGGATGTCCATAATTTACCTGCTGGTTTTTATACGCTAAAATTGCAAATGGGCAAAACCATAGAAACGCATAAAATCATCATCGAAAAATAAAATGTTCCACGTGGAACAAAAAAGCACTCGTCCGATTTGGGGAGTGCTTTTTTTTATAAATAAATTTGTTGACTTTAAATAAATAAATTATCTTTGCGGCGCAATTAGACTTTTTTAAAAAAACACTTAAAATATTTCTCAAAATGGCTAATTTAGAAGAACTAAAAGCGCGCTTGGTTGCTGCAATAGAAGCAAATAAAGCTGAAAATAAAAGATTTGAGCCTGTAAAAATACTACAAGCCGCCGCCGAAAAATTTAAAACTGCACAAGATAAAGCAGCAGCTAAAAAAGAACTTCAAGAGGCATTTTTGGCAGTGAAAAATGCTAATTTTATCCTTCCAAAGCCCTTACAAGTTATTTTTGACCAATGCAGCAAGGTTTTTGGTGCTACCAAAAAAGAAGAGGAGATTACTAAAACAAAAATTATTATTTGCAGGCATATTGTGACTTACCAAAATATGGATTGTAATACTTACACTCAAATGTCTATAGTTCTCGGACAACAAGCTAAAGGCAGTCCTGATGATGTTACCCACCATATACATTTAAACCCACCTTTTGATGTGGAAAGATACACTTGGGCTGCTAATTCCAAAAGCTGGATACCAGAAACAGATCCTCAATTTTCGCCAGCAAAAGAAACTATAACAAGTTTTTCTAACCCTATAGAAAACATACTCTACAAGCAATTTGAGAAAGAGTTGGCTAATAATTTAGACGATTATATGACTGCTTACGAAAAAGTAGGCGGGCAAAAATATCCATTGATGACAGCAAATTCGCTATTGTGGAAAGTAAATCATGTGAATAACTGTGGGCTGGCAGCCACTAACTTTAGTATAAGTGCGACAGAATTTGATGCTCAAAAATATCTTGTATTCTCTGATGCGGGCACAAGGATTTTAGAAAGAAATATAACCCAAGCAGCTGCTTTTTTTGCTAACACAAGAAGTGTAAGCAAAAAAAGC
>Ga0075154_10001906_pt1 | contig 14143 bp, 16 predicted proteins | sample JI71714BDNA_FD_70965 | JGI IMG/M metagenome (GOLD analysis project Ga0075154, IMG submission 70965) | Wastewater effluent complex algal communities from Wisconsin, to seasonally profile nutrient transformation and Carbon sequestration -... | ecosystem: Engineered > WWTP > Effluent > Algae... | reverse complement strand
CCGCGATTTATTTGCCCGAATGTATTCTTGAAGCAACATTCAACCGTACTTTTGCGTCAAATTACTATTATGAGCATTATTATTGCGGTGGACGGACATTCGTCTTGCGGAAAAAGTACCTTGGCCAAAGGTTTAGCCAAACAACTACATTATCTCTATGGCGACTCCGGAGCCATGTACCGGGCAGTTACCCTGTATTTCCTGAATAACATGGTCAATTACCACGATTTGGACGCCGTTACGCAGGCTTTGGAAAAAATCAAAATCCGATTTAAACGGATTGAAGGCCAAAACACCACTTTCCTGAACGACGAAAACGTGGAACGCGAAATCCGAACCATGCGCGTCAGCGAACACGTCAGCCCCGTCTCTACCATTCCCGTCGTGCGCCGGGCAATGGTCAAACAACAACAGATCATGGGCCAAAAACGTGGCATTGTGATGGACGGTCGGGATATTGGTACCGTCGTTTTCCCCGATGCCGAACTCAAAGTTTACCTCACCGCCGATCCCGATGTGCGCACCAGCCGCCGACACCTCGAATTGGCGGCCAAAGGAATTGACGCCGACTGGAACGATATTAAACACAACCTGCTGGAACGCGACCGGATTGATTCTACCCGTTTCGACAGCCCTTTGCGCCAGGCCGAAGACGCCGTTGTAATTGACAATACGCTGCTCTCGGAAGAGGAACAATTGGAACTGGCTCTGCGCTTTGCCCTCGAAAGGGGCGCTAAGATGTAGATACCCCTTTATCAACAACTGATTTTGCTATGAATAACTATCCACCAACCCCCAACACAACTCCCAGCCGTTATGCCAAACAACGGATGCACTACGACGAGGCGACTATTCACGCCATCCTCGATGAGGCATTGTTTTGCACCGTAAGTTATGCCGTGGACAACGTGCCTTTTTCCATCCCGACGGCTTTTGTGCGCAAGGGGCATACGTTGTACATTCACGGTTCGGTGGGCAGCCATTTCCTGCGTGAAATCGAAAAAGGAATCCCCGTCTGCATTTCTGTCATGCTTACCGATGCTCTGGTGGTGGCCAAATCGGCTTTTCACCATTCGGTCAATTACCGTTCCGTGATCATTTTTTCAAAAGCCGAAAAGATCGATGACTACGAACAAAAAGCCTTGTTTTTCAAAGAATTAACCGATAAAATAGTCCCCGGTTCGTGGGATTATCTTCGCCCGATGCAGCCCAAAGAAGTACAAAAAACCATGCTTTTGGCGTTTGATATCCACGAATCATCTGCCAAAATGCGCACTGGCATGCCCATTGATGACGAAGAGGATCAGGCATTGCCCATTTGGTCGGGGCTTATTCCCTTGTCCAATGCCCGTCTCGCGCCCATTCCCGATGATTTGAGCCGGGAGATACCGTTGCCCGGGCATCTTGTTCGTTAATTGATCCAACACACACAAATATCAGGAAAATGAAAAGCACTATTTTACTTTGTACTACTTTGCTGTTCCTGTCGGTAACAGCGTTGGCGCAACAGCCCAAATCGTTTAATGATCTTTTTGAAGAAATGGAGCGGAGTATGCAGCGCGGTATTCCGCAACAACGCATGGATACCATCCGCCTGAAACCGGGGCAAAACCAATATTTTCAGATCAGCCCCGATTCGTCTTCTTATTTTTATTTCAAAATGGACACTACGCTCAACGGCACTTCGATGCAGCAGTTTTTCCGTTTTGGCGATTCTTTAAACGACCCGTTTGGCGGTTCTGACCCGTTTGGCGGTTCTGACCCGTTTGGCGGCGGTGGTTTTGGTAATTTTAACGATATTTTCCGCCAAATGGAGGAAATGCAACGCCAGTTTTTTGGTTTCCCACCTTCTCCAACAACCCCCGAAACACCGGCGGAAGACGATGGTCTTTTGCCCGAAGAGCGCATTCGCCTGAAAGAAGAACAAGCCATGCCGGGCACTGGCGACAAATCCGCCGCTCCGGCTCCACCCGCAAAACCGGCCAAACCCAAAATCAAAACTTCGCGGATATAAATAAAATGGCCGCACGGTGGATTACCGATGCGGCCTGCTTCTACAATAAAAAGGTATATCTATTTTAGGTGTCGAATGGAATCCGGGCGACAAAGGCCCGTGGTTAAAGATATTTGCTGTCTTGCGCGTAATGGCGGGCGTACATCATGGCACCGCCGGCCAAACTAATATCTTTGAGCAATGCGGTCAATGCCAAAGGCGCATTGGCGTCATTGTTCATGGCGTTGGGTAGGTGTAACAAAAACACCATTGCCAACAAAAAAAGTGCTAATAGGGTAGTCGCTAATTTGTCTAATTTCCCCAGCAACATACTCACCGCCGCTGCGATCAATCCGGTTCCGGTGAAATACACCCAAAATTCTTTCATGGGCATGTACGACGGTACGGAATATTCGGCCATTTTGGCGGCATTCATAAAATGCATGAGGCCAAAAAGCGCAAACGGCAGTGCAAAAAACCAGCGGCCTAAGGCCAAAAACGCGTTCATGTATGGTGGGTGAAACAATTTTTTCGGCGGCTAAGAAACGGTGTTTACGATCAATTCGCCAAATTTTTTGCAAAAAAACATTTATTCGCCGGACGCGGCACTTCATCCACCCCCAAAAATAAAATGAAACCAGGCCAACCAAGCCACGCCATTGCCGAATACCAACATGCGGTGATAACGGGTTTCCTGGGGGCCACAGCGGCGCTGGTGAAACACAAATTCATCGTAACAAATGAGCACGACCGTGTAGATCAACACCACCACAATGGGAACCAAATATAAGTGGGGCCGCTGGCTGTTCATGGCCAGCCACATCAATACAAACATGGGCACCCCGCCTAAACCCAACGCCGCCGCTTCGGCTTCGCGCTCTTTGGCCGATAATTGCAGGCGCAGCGGGTCGCGGTGAAAACGCCAGTCGAGAACCCCGCCAATGGTGGCAACGGTGCCTGCTACCCCCATGACCCAAAACTGCCACGGCAAAAAGGGAAAATGGGCGGATATACGCAGAACCGGTGCGTGGCGGTTGGCCCACAACAGCCCCACAAACAACACCGCCGGTACCAACAACAGCACCAACGAGCGATACATACGCCAGCCGGAGTCTTTTTTCATGGGTTAAAAATGGCATTCCCCGCCGTGTACCTTCAGCCATTGCTCTTTTTGGGCATAATCGGGCATATAACGTTCTACCAAAGCCCAAAAGCGGTCGGAGTGGTTCATTTCTACCAAATGGGCTAATTCGTGCAAAATCACGTAGTTCTGTACGTCTTCGGGCGCAAATAACAGCCGGGTGGACAGGTTAACGTTGCCGCCGCTGGAGCAACTTCCCCAGTTGGAGTGGTTGTGTTTGAGGTAAATATTTTTGATGGGGCGGTTAAATGTCTTTTGGTTGATATCATGCACCCGCGCCACGACTTCGTTGTACTGGTCACCGGCCACCACGCGCGACAACAGGGTTTGAATGGCCTTGTGCCGTTGCGCCGGGGTAGCGCGTGCACTTACGCGTACGGCGATAGTATTGCCCACCAGGCGGGCCGTGTGCGAGCCGCGCTCTTCGGCTTCAATTTCCAAAATATACTGCCTTTTGCCCACGGTAATATGCTGACCCGTGTGGTAGTTTTTTTCAGCAAACTGGTGGAGCGCCGCCGGTTTTTTGGCGTGTACTTCGGTGACCCAGGCTTGCAAACGCGCCAGTTCCTTGCGGATATCTTCGTTGGAGATACCACTCATGAGGCGCATCAGTACTTTTTTTTTGCCAATGCTAAACCGGGTTCCGCGCCGAGGCTCAATGATAATTTCTACCGGAAGTTCTTGTCCGGCCACGGTAATTTGAGCGGCGTATTTCTGTGGTTTAAATTTTGGTCGTCCAAACATGGATTATCGGATAAGCGTCAGTTCTTTTTTGGCCTCGTACACCAATTTGCGCTCCCCGTCGCGGGTGGCAAAAAATTGCACGCGGTACACGTACACGTCCATGGGCGCGGGTTTACCGTTGACCGTGCCGTCCCAGGCTTCGTTGCGGTCAAAAGATTCAAAAATCATGTCCCCCCAACGGTTGAATATTTCAAGGTGGTAGTCTTCAATATCGCAGTAGATTAATGGTTTAAAAGTTTGGTTTTTAGCCCCGCTTTTTGGCATAAATGCGTTGGGAAACCCATCCTGCGGATTATCCACTTTTACCATTGTGGTATCCAAAATACAGCCGTCTTCTTTGAGCAACACGGTATAATCGCCCTTTGAGTTGTAACAAATGGAACCGGGATTTACCAACGAACTGCTGTCGGGCGTAGCCCCCGCAAATTCCCATTGGTAGGCGGCACCCGCCCGTGGGTTACTCATCGAAAATATAATGCAGTTGCCCGGGCAAACGAGAATAGACGAATCCGGGATAATTTTTTCTTCACTTGGGCACCAATCGTTCACTTCCACGACCAATTCTGTTACCGATTTAGTCAGGTTCGATAAGGTAAGGCCGCTGGCCAGCGCAACTGGCGAAGGTGCAGCCACGGTTTTGTAGGTGCCACGGGTGAGTGGGACTGATTTTGGGCAACAAGCGCCTTTTACTTCGCCGTCGGTGTTGGTTTTGACCAAAAAAGATACCGAAGAGGCGGTTCCGAAAAATTGGTTCCCGCACAGCAGCAGGGCACCGTCGGAAGGCGAATTGGTGAGGTCATAACTAAACGTCCGGATGGCACTATCGTTGCCAAAGCGGTTGGCCCACACGAGTTCCAGTTTTGAATTGAGTTTGGCCACCATAGCGCGGGTACTGGTGGCGTCCTCCAGCAGGTTGAGATAGATATTTCCGCTGGCATCGGAAGTAGAGCCTACCCCGAAAATGATACTGTTGGGCGTGGCCAGGTACACGGTGGTGCCTGGGTTGCCGTTTTTATCCACTTTTACCAGCAACGCCTGAAAATCGAGGTCGTAACCACTGAGCACAAGGCTGTCGTTGGCGGTTTTAACGCAACTGAACAACACGCCCAGGGCCTCGGAACCATCTACGGTGATGTCGGTGGCTTTGAGCAAATCGCCGTTGGCCGACAAGCGCACCAACGTACCTTTTACCCCCGAACGGCCGGGCAGAAACAAGTCGCCGTTGGTATCTTCAAACAGGGCGCGCGGGGCTATTTCGACGTTGTTGAATTGTTTGGACCACAATGTGTTGCCATTTTCGTCAATTTTGATCAACGCCGAACGGCTGTTGGTACCGGCAAAATAACCGGACAACAAGTACCCGCTTTTCAACGCGTTAATGTCGGAAATACCCCAGTTGGCGTTGTTGTCCAACTGTTTTGTCCATTTGGTTGCCCCGTCAGCATCGAGGGCCACAATTTCGTTGCGAAAACCATTATTGAGGTAATAGGCGACGGTGACAATCACGCCCCCGCTGGCGGTAGCGGCAATATCCCGGATATCCACAATTTGGCCGGGTGCTTCCCATTTTTTTGACCATTGCAATGATCCATCGCTGCTTAATTTTGTTAACAAAGAAGCGGTAGTGACGGCGTTGTTGTCCAAAAAGTTACCGGCTACAAAAATATCACCGGAAGGTGCGGCCGAAACCCGCGTTGCCGAGCAGGAACTGTCGGGTACTGTAATTAAACGTTGGTAGGTGTTTTGACCGTGAATAAAAGAGGGTGCCAATATCCCCAACGCCAAAAAAACAAGTGTAAAAACGTGTCGCATAACTGTGAAATGGGTTAACCGAATGGCCGATCAAATACCACTTGACGGGCCACTATATGGGCAAAAGTACGATTTGCCGCCCAAATCGGGCAATAATTCGGGTGAAATTGTGGTTTATCCGTGCTTTTTAAAGATTACAACTAATTTTGTGCTCAAATCAGAGCCGTTTCTATACTATGAAGATTCATTATTGCGTACTGGCCGCTGTCGCCATTTTTACAACTGCCTGTAATTCAACGTCAAAAGAGAAGGAATTGATGCAAGGCCTTGAGCAGCGGCTAGCTTTGGAATTTACCAACGAACGCAGCGATTCGCTCGTAACACTGTACCGCGATTTGGTCAAAAAAAATCCCGATGACCACGTCAATAACCTCCAATACCTCACCCGCGCCGCCGAAGTCCAGATGATGCGCAAAGACAATGCGGCACCCGCTGCCCGCTGGCTCAACGATGCCATGATTAACCACTCCAAAGGACAAGACCTCGCCCGTACGGTTGGGCTGTACGCCCGCCTGTACAATATGACCCAGTATAAATCGGCTTCAACGTATCACCTCGGCAACAAAGATGTAACGGCGATGCAGGATCATTTGCGCAATAATACCCGCTGGATCGACAGCGCGATGGTGCGCATTGACCAAAAAATGAACGTGGGCGGCATCGTGAACGACAAAGCACTGGCCCGGCAATTTATCGAAATTGCCGAAGGTTACACGGCCATCACCAGTTCGGAGGATCAATACGCCGAATTGTTGATTAAAGCCGGTGGTTTGGCCAAAACCATTGAAGAATACAACAAAGCCATTGTGTTGTACCACCGCCTCAGCGAACGATTACCGGGCCATCCGAAGGCGCGGACGGCGCTGTTTATGCAAGGGTTTATTTATGAAAATGACCTGAATGACTTGGCTAAAGCAAAAGAAACGTACGAGGCTTTTTTGCAAAAATACCCCGATGATGCGGACTACGCCGACGATGTAAAAGTGGCGCTTCAAATGTTGGGGAAAGCCCCGGAAGAGATCATTAAAGGCTTTGGTAAATAACCCTACATAGAGCATTGAAGCGGATTAAACGATTATATTTCATCAAACATCGAAGCAATATACATGGATATCAATTCTGAGCTCATCTTGAGGCTCGAAAAGTTGGCCAACCTTCAATTATCCGAACCGGAACGCGAACGACTTTCCGGCGATTTGGGAAAAATTGTGGATATGGTCAACCAATTACAAGAAGTAAATACCGACGGTGTGGAGCCGCTTGTTTATCTGAGCGACCGCGGTGCAGTGCTGCGCGAAGACGTTGCCCATCATCAACTACCCGTTGCCGCTGCTTTAGCCAACGCACCACAACAGGACGGCACTTATTTCCTGGTCCCTAAAGTGTCAAAAAAATAGAAATACTATGCTTATTTCGATACAAAACCTGAATAAAACGTATATCATGGGCGCCGAGCGCGTAGAAGCACTCAAAGACGTTTCCCTTAATATCGCCGCCAACGAATACGTTGCACTCATGGGGCCATCGGGTTGTGGAAAATCCACGCTGATGAACCTCCTGGGCTGCCTCGATTCCCCTACCCGGGGCGAGTACTCGCTGAACAATATCGAAGTAAGTACGATGGACGATAGTGAATTGGCCGAGGTGCGCAATAAACAAATCGGGTTTGTTTTCCAAACCTTTAACCTCATGCCCCGGCTTTCGGCCCTCGAAAACGTGGCCCTGCCCTTGGTTTATGCGGGGTACAGTAAAACCGACCGCCTCGAAAAAGCGCGGTTGGTGCTCGAATCGGTGGGCCTGGGCAGCCGGATGCTGCATAAGCCCAATGAGTTATCGGGTGGACAACGCCAAAGGGTGGCTGTGGCCCGCGCATTGGTCAATAACCCGGCCATTATTTTGGCCGATGAACCAACGGGTAACCTCGACAGTAAAACATCGTACGAAATTATGGGCTTGTTTGAACAAATCCACGCCCTGGGCAATACCATTATTCTGGTAACACACGAAAACGACATTGCCATGCACGCACACCGCATTGTGCGCATGCGCGATGGCCTGATTGAATCGGATACCGTGAATGAAAATATCGTAAAGGTGGGTAATTCGCCCTTTAATAACGCCGAAGAATAATTTTTTCAGACGGGTTAAGGGCGTGTGTCCTCGGTATTTATCGCCTCCGTAGCAGGAGCAACCGGAGCCGTAGTTTTTACGTAGAGGTAAGCACCAAGTGCCAAATGAACGGCTAAAGTAAGCCAAATAAGGGGGCGCGAAACACTGCGCGTATTTTGATTAGAAATCTGTTGCATGGGAAATAATTTTGTTGATTAAAAATAATATTATTTGGACTGGGTTCGTAAACGACAAATCGCACCAAATATTTTATGGCAAAATAGCCATTTGTCTAAACTTATCAAAATTCGTGCCGTTTTTGTTAATTCTTCGTCAATATTGCCCGTTGCTACCAAACTCCCTCTATTTTTGCAACGTTTTTCACATCATTTACCTTTACATTCTCGCACAATGAAAAAAATTATTGTCGTTTTGTCATGTTTGTTTGCAGTATTTTCGCTGGCTGCACAAAACAAAACCCTTCCCGCCGCTAACGTTAAAACGCCCGAAGGACAAACCATTGCTGTAAAAGATTTGGCCCCCGAAGGACAACTCACAGTGTTTAGTTTTTGGGCCACCTGGTGCAAACCCTGCATTGCCGAATTAGACGCCATTAAGGATTTATACCCCGAATGGAAAGAAAAATACGGTGTGGAATTTGTCGCCGTTAGCGTTGACGACGCCCGTACCCTCGCCCGCGTAAAAACATTTGCCACCAACAAAGCCTGGGAATACACCATCGTTACCGATGCTTCCAAAGAATTTCAAACGGCCATGAATGTGAGCAACCCGCCGCTCACGGTTTTGGTGAACGAAAAAGGTGAAATCATCTTTGAACACCTGGGTTATACTTCGGGCAACGAAATTGAATTGGAAGAAAAAATTAAAGAAGCGGCTAAAAAATAAATTTTTGAACGATTGAACAATTGAACATCGAACATCGAACACCGAACAATCGAACACCGAATATTGAAGTATTGAAAACTGAAGTATTAAACACCGAAGTACCTGTATAATCCTCTGCGGAGTATTTTAGCCATATTCGTTAAGTCTCATTTCGACGTTCGGCATTCGATGTTCGGTGTTCGATGTTCAATTGTTCGATGTTCAATTGTTCGATGTTCAATAATCATTACCTATGCAAAAACTGTTACCGTTGTTCGCCCTGGCACTGCTGCTCTCCGGCGTTTGTCCTGCCCAAAACTGGCAATATTCCCTGCAACTCAAAGATCTTCAACAAAAAGAAACGGTTCAGTTTGGGTACTGGTACACGGGCATTCCCTATCTCCTTGATTCGGTCACGGTAGATTCCACCCAACCCACGGCCACTTTCAAAGGCACCAAAACCCTCGAACCGGGTTTGTACTTTTTTAACGTAAAAGGCAAGGAGACCCCGCTGGAATTTGTCATTAACAACGAATCACAAATTGCTTTTTACACCCGAATGACGGCGTTGCCGGATAGTTTTGACCTCCTGAGCGCGTCCAAAGAAAACGAACCGTTTTTTTATTGGCGCACCTACCGCCAAAGCCGCGAAACCCGCATCGCCGGGATGCGCTCGACCCTCGATTTGTTGTCCCGGGCCACTCGCGACCGCCAAGTGCTGGAAGAACACGCCAAAAACATTCGGGCATTGCGCGAGGAAATTGACAACAACACCCGCAAACAGGTGGTCAAATACCCCGATTTGTTGTTTCCCAAACTCATTATCTGCGAATTACCCGCCGAGGTGCCGCCCACCGTTGAGCCATTCGACGCCCAAGGCCAACCCAATCCGGGGTACATGTATTATTTCCGCGAGCATTTTTGGGATACGTACGACTTTAAAGACAACCGTCTCCTGCGCAGCCCCGCTTTGGCCCGCAAAACCGACGACTGGATGCAAATTCAGCAATCATCGCTCGATTCGGTGAAGGTCAGCCTGGCCCTGGCCGTTAAAAAAGCCAACGTAAATCCGCTGGCGCGCCAAAAACTCCTCCAACTCATGCTCGAACGGTTTGATATTCCGTCGTTTGGCGGCAACGAATCCATGCTGGTGCATTTGTTCGATCACCACATGCCATCGGCTACTTACGTCGGGATGGACACCGCCACCTGGATGCGGGTGGAGTACAAAGCCAATAGCTACCGGGCCACGTTACCGGGCCGCATTGCGCCCGAGATTCGGTTGCCTGATACCGCAGGCGTGGACATATCACTCTACGATTTTAAAGCAAAATACACGTTGTTGTACTTTTTTAGTCCGCTTTGTGCGCATTGCAAAGAAGCCACGCCTGGAATTTACGAAGCCAGCAAAGCCTTTGCCAACAAGGGTGTACGGGTATTTGCCGTTACAACCGACGGCAGAGTTGACTATTGGAAAGATTACGTGGCTACCAATTTGCCCCAATGGACGTGTGTAGCCGACCGCAACGACCCGTCGCCGGTGGAAAAAATATACAGCACCCACGCGTTGCCGAACGTGCTGTTGCTGGACGAAAATAAAAAGATTTTGATCCGCCGCCTGCCGGTGGAAAGGGTAGCGGAGGTGCTGGAGAGTTTACGGTAAACGGTGGAGAAGACGAATCGTTTCTTAACTTTTTGGGCAAAAATTTGTTTCAATAAGTCTATGGAACACATTCATCACAACATTATCGCCGACGCGTTTAGGTACGCTGATTACCGGCATTTAGTGACTACTTTATTGGCAAAAGGTGAACAAACGGGCCCTGGCGTTCCCGCCAATGACCCCGAAATGCTGGAATATACCCGCCTCAACGAACAGCGCATGAACCGCATTGAAAAAACGTTCAGGCTGGACCCTGAGGCGGGCCTTTTATTACAACAAATCACCACGCCCATTACCTGGCTCGTACTCACCGAGGGCTGGTGTGGCGATGCCGCCCAAATTATTCCCACCCTCGAACAATTGGCGCGCCAGAACGACCAGATTCAACTCCGGTTGCTGTTGCGCGACCAGCACCTCGACATTATGGATGCCTTTTTGACCAATGGCGGCCGCTCCATCCCAAAATTGATTTTTGTGGAAACGGAAACGGGCAAAGTGCTGGGCCATTGGGGACCGCGCCCCGCCGCCGTGCAATCCATCATGACCGAATGGTCGGCCCGTATTAAAGCCACCGACGATGCCGATCTCCGCAAATCGTTGTTTGAAGAGGCCAAAACCGTGGTGCATACTTGGTACGCGCACGATAAAACGATAAGTACCCAACGCGAAGTGTTGGCCCTCAGCCTTCAATTAATGACCCCATCACTCGCCGTTCAGGTGTAGTTTTTGGGTTTTAAAGCGGTAGTTTTCCCCTTTAATTTGCAATAAATACATTCCTTTTGCGCAACGGTGCGCCGATATGGCCAATGTGCCTGTCGGCGCACTGATGTTTTGCTCCACGACCACTCGGCCCGTCATATCGGTGAGTTGCGCTGTGAAAACCTGGCCACTCAGGTCGTTGGGTAGTTGAATGTTTACCTGGTCGTTGGCCGGGTTGGGCGACACGGAAATATCGGTGCGTACGACCGCTTCCTCATCCGAGACGATGGTGCAAAAATTGGGATCACCTGTGTGGTACACGCCCAATTCGTTATCCCGGTACGCACACAATCGGTAAGACCAACCGTCGATAATACACCCCGGATTATCGGCTATCACAAATGGAATGGCCAATTGTTGCCCCCAAAGCATAGGCCCAAAACGCGGGTTCACCGCCACGGAATAGTAAACATCCTGACCACTATTGCAGGACATATCCAAAAAGATGACGGGCAATTTCATGCCATTAATAAAGATGGTATCGCGCCCCGTGCAGGTAAAAAGCCCCAACCCTTCAAACGACATCGGGTGGTGAAAAAACACCTCGTAACTTTCGCCGGGCATGATGCCAAAATCCCAGAGCAGAAAAAAACTGGTATCACCCGAGTGCCGGTAATACACTTTGTCGTCTTCCTGATACACGTAATACAGCCCGTCGCCCGCCAGGGTTTTGCAGGGTTTGCCATCAATGATATCGTCTTCGATGTACGTCAAAGATCGAAATTCCTCATCAATACCCCCAAAAGTGAATTGGCTGCGCACGTATTTCCAGGTGGCACCCGGTGGTGCAAATTCGATGGATTGAGCAAAAGCAGTAATGGAAAAAAGCAGAAAAAAAAGCAGGTTTAGTTGTCGCATAACAAAGTTGTTTTAAGAAATAAGAAAATAATGATTAAGCAAATATAACCCCATCCAGTAAAATAGGGGTTTAATCGTGAATTAATGCAAATTTTGGCTAAAAAAATATTGGATAGGCAATTTTTTGTTTTAAATTTGCGGCACTTTTTGAAACAAAAACATAAGTATGGCGTATAGTGAACTACTTGCTGACCGCGTTCGCCGCGTATTTACCGAAAAGAGAACTGCCAACGTTGAAGAAAAACGAATGATGTCGGGTATTACCTTTATGGTGAACGACAAAATGTGCGTTGGTGTGGTCAATGATGAACTCATGGCCCGCATTGACCGCACCTGGCACGAAGAAGCCATTACCCTGAATGGTTGCCGAACCATGGTCCACGGCGGACGCTCTATGATTGGTTACGTATTCGTTAACCCCGAAGGCATTGACGCCGATGATGATCTGGACTTTTGGATTCAAAAAGCGCTGGATTTTAATCCCCGCGCAACGGCTTCCAAAAAGAAAAAAGGTTAGAAACCGGCTTATTTGACGACCACCGATTGCCGCGCCACAACGCCAGTATCGAAGGTCCATTGCACCTGATAAATACCCGGTGATAAAGCCGCCGGTACCTGGAATGTGGCTATGTTTCCGCTGTTATCGGCTATTTGCTCCTGTACCAAACGACCATCCATCTGATACAACCGAATGGTACTGCTGCTGCTGAGGGCCTTTGGTGCACGCAGCGTTAACGTTGCACCCGCCGCTATGGGATTAGGCGCTGCCTGTAAGGTGGCTGCTCCTGCTGCAACCTCACTGCTGTTGCTGGGCTGCAAACTGCGCCAGTAAAGTCCCTCGCGGGTTTGAAACCACAATACATTGTCGAACAGTTCGATGCCCGACACCGGAACGTCTTGTACGGTGAAAAAATCCGTGGTCCATTGCGTTCCGCCGTCGTTGGAGAAACTATACTTGTAAATGACCGGAGCCCCACCGGTCGAAAATGGCTCTAAACGAATGACTTGGTCGTTGTTGAGGTAGTACGTGCGGTCGTACCAAAGTCCTGTCCTTTGTTGGGGCCAATTGGTGCCCGTGCCGGGTGTACCAATGTTTTCCCAGGTTTGGCCAAAGTCCTCAATCCCATACAATGCCTGTTGTACCGCCCCGTTAACGTACCGCGAACGAATGGTGTACCCGTTGCCGTTGGCGTTCAGGCGCTCGGACTCGGGTTGCAGGTAATCAAAAATCGTATCGCGCGAAGTCCAGGTGAGGCCGCCGTCGTCGGTAGTTTGGATGAGGGTATAACCGAGGCCGGACGTGAGGGTAATAACGCCTTGTTCGGGGTTAAAAAAGTGGATCGTGTTGAGCGATTGAAGCGCTTGTTGGGGTACCGTGGGCAGGCGGAGTTCCCAGGTTTGGCCGCCGTTGCTGGTAGCAAACAATGCAAAACTCTCGTTACCATTGGGTGCAAAAACGCCGCCGTTGACCAACCAATCGCCGTAAACAAAACCGTGTTGGGCGTCGGTGAACTGCACGCCGCGCCAGTACATCGGGTCGGTGCTGGTCCAAACCGGCAGGGAAATCGGATTCCAGTTTTGCCCCCGATCGCTGGTGGCTTGCAATTGAATCCCGGTCGAGTCGCCGGTCATCACCACGACCCGATCTTTGTTCATCACCGAGGCATTGTTGATAAAACCGGACGTGGGCGTAACGTCGTTCCATTGGGCGGTAAGTGGGGTGGTCATCGCAATGACCAGTAGAAGTTGAAGTAGTTTTTGCATGTTTGTGTATTGTGTATATTTATTTAGGTAATAATAAATACACTTACTGCCAAAAACACGTTAACGTTGGGTAGGTCAACCGGGTCAATTTGTACAATTTTGACAAATTTCCCTATTTCAACTCCTGCACCAAAAATTGTCCCGTCCAACTTTCTTTCACTGCTGCTACTTGTTCGGGGGTACCGGCGCATACTACTTTGCCGCCGCCTTTGCCCCCTTCCGGCCCAATATCGAGGATAAAATCGGCCATTTTTACCACGTCGAGGTTGTGTTCAATGACCACGACGGTATTGCCTTTTTCCACCAGTTTGTTCAATACTGTAAGCAATTGGCGGATATCGTCGAAGTGCAAACCCGTGGTGGGTTCATCGAGGATATAAATGGTGCGGCCCGTATCTTTTTTGGATAATTCTTC
>Ga0075154_10001902_pt1 | contig 14167 bp, 19 predicted proteins | sample JI71714BDNA_FD_70965 | JGI IMG/M metagenome (GOLD analysis project Ga0075154, IMG submission 70965) | Wastewater effluent complex algal communities from Wisconsin, to seasonally profile nutrient transformation and Carbon sequestration -... | ecosystem: Engineered > WWTP > Effluent > Algae... | reverse complement strand
TTGCATTGCTTGACCCAGACAATAATTTGCTAACATTCGGACAGGGTATTTAGTTGGAGAACCAAACGCAGACGGAGAAATTGAGATTGGTTATGGAACTTATGAGGAGTTCCGAGGAAATGGATTTATGACAGAAATAGTTGGTGGAATTATTGAATGGAGTAAAACACAACAAGTCGTAGAATCAATAATAGCTTCAACAGATAAAACAAATATTGCCTCTTTCAAAGTGCTCAAAAAAAATAATTTTATTAAAATCGGTGAAACAGAAACTCTATTTAATTGGAAATTAGAAATAAAGAAATAATTGATTGAAAAGAAATAACGAACCGCTAACAGGCGTTTGGCAAAAAATCGGGTTCAGTGCTTGAATAAAGCTTTGTGCTTGCAGAGAGTTTATTGCTCCGAAATCCGCCCATCGCCAATCTGCAAGCCGTTAACGGTCATTGTAAAGACAGACCACACAAGACATTGACAAGACAATGATATATAAAGTAATTGAAGCAGCAATCGGATATTTTCCTTCTGAAAATAAGACAATGTTAGAAGAAATATCTACCGTCCGAATTATTAACAAGGAACATACTATTCTTGAACAAGGGAAAAACTGCAATCATTTATGGTTTATAAACAAATGTGCTGTAAAAGCTTTTGAAATGATTGATGGAAGTGAACGAGTGGCTCACTTCTTTTTAAGCAATATGTTTTTTACTAATTATTACTGTTGGGTTACAAAAAATAAATCTGATTTAACATTCAAAGCCGTTGAAGAAAGCGAAATTGTTGAGATTGATTACCCCAAACTTGAAGAACTTTGTACCCGACATCATATTTTTGATACCATTGGAAGAAAAATGGCAGAAAGAATTTTTGTACAAGAGTATTTCAATAAAAAATTACTGCTGAATTGTACAGCAAAGCAGAGATATGAATACTTCGAAAAAGAGCAACCTGAAATTTTTCGACATTTCGCACTTAAAGATATAGCCTCGTTTATAGGTATTACCGATGTTTCACTTAGTAGAATAAGAAAAGAAAGAGTAGAGAAGTGACGAACTTATCATTTGTTAAGTAGATGTTTTTTGTACCGGTGTAATTTTGCCTCATTATAAACGAGTTCAATATTTATATCAATGCAAAAAATAATCATCACAACATTTACGGTGTTTCTTTTCCTTGTACTAACGGGTTTTAAACCTTACGGAAACACAACCTTAAAAGTAGAAGTAAGCAACTTTGAAAATAAGGCCCCAACAAAAATCTGGGTAAGCGTCTTTTCTGAAACAGGTTTTTTAGAAAAATCTATTCAGACAAAATCTGCTATCATTTCAGGTAGCAAAGTTATTGTGGAGTTTGATTTACCAGTAGGAGAGTATGCGGTTTCTACATATCAGGATGTAAACAGTAACGGCAAGTTAGATCGATATTTTATTGGCAAACCAAAAGAACCTTATGGATTTAGTAACAATGTTAATCCATTTGGAAAGCCAAGCTATAAAGATTGCAAGTTCACGCTTGCTAATTCACCTAAATCAATTTCAATCAAACTTTTAAATTAAAGAAAAATGACTATCATAATTGTATCATATATCGTAAATATTTTAGTGGCAGGGCTAATGGGTACACTTCTTTTCTTCAACTTTGAAGGAAAGTTAGAAGAACGAATGTTGAAAGTATTTGGTGAAAACACATCAGGCAGACAAATATTAGCTTGCTTGTATTTGTCTATTGCTATTTTTAGTGTTTTCGGGTTATTTAATGAAACCTATTTTTTGAAAGTGGCTTTATTCCTTTTTTCTTTTCAAATTCTTTACAAAACTCTAACATTAATATCGGTCAAAGATAAAAGAAATCCAGTGCCCTATGCTAATTTAGCAATAAGTATTTTGCACGTTTTTTCTATCTACCAAATAATTCAGAGTGGACTATAAATTATCTAATAATAATTTAACAAATTTTCTAGTAAACACATAATTGCCAATAAGCTGATAAAACATCGAACTGCTAACAGGGGTTTTGCGATAGTGGGGCTTCAGTGCTTAATTCAACATTAATGCTTATATTTGACATTGGTGTTGAATTGGGCATTTGTGCTTTTAATTCCCCACGATCGCAAAGCCCGAAAACGTTATGGGCAAGGTTAAAAGACGACAATGAACAATTAAGTTTTTGACAAATATAAAAATCTCTTTGAAGCGAGATATGGTAAAATAAGACTTCTTGACTTAGGAGAAGACTCTGTTAGGTATGACTTCTTTATAGCACTTTTTGAAATTGAAAATTTAAATCCTTATGACATTCAGCTTGAATATTCCATTCATAAATCAGCCTTCAAAGAGCGACTGAATAAAAACAGTAAACGGAAAGAAAAACCACAGATTGATTTAGTAGCTGAGACTGAAAAACGAAAACTAAATTTTGAGTTTGGACTTTTTAGACAGAATATCAATGAAGAAGTCAGTATCAATAAATCAGATAGGATAGTTAAAATGATTAATGATATGAAAAGACTTGCGGTCGACAGCCACTATACAAAAAGGGAATCTTATGTCATTTGTGTAGCTAACCATACAATGCTCGAACATCAACTTCAATCAAAAATACTTGGCAAATTTCCATTGGACTACGAAATCAATGAAGAATTAATTAAAAAACAAAAAAAACGAGTAACTTTGATGACCGATTTTTAGCCGTATTTAACGAACTTGACTTAACAATTAAAGGCAAAATTGTTTTTAATTAAAAAGTTGAAGCGAAATTGATAAACCACGAAACGAGAATAATAATTTGGAATGTTAAAACTGAATAAAGCCAGAATGTCAGCCCATAACATGCAAGCCTTAAGCGCCAATAACGCAGCAGAACGGCGCTATACCTCTGTATTGAACGTTGCTTCGGTGGGTAAGGGGTTTCAATCTGGATAGTTGATCGTACCCTAAACGCGTGCGGCTGATGTCTTTCCAGCTAGGTTTTCTCTTTTCGTTACTCGTTATAACAATGGGAGCTTATACCCCAATGAAAGGTAGGAGTCTGTTGTGTTTATTCGTTGGTTAGTAAATATGTCCATATTTCAGGTAATTTTGAGTTGCCACCAACCGTAGAGTTATGATTAGATATAGAAGAAATATTCAAAGCTAATACTTGCTTATTTGAAAATGGAGAGTTCAGATTATCTACTAGCAGTGGATTTTCAGAAACGGATAATATGCCTAAACCCTTTAAATTTGAAACTTGGTAAGCATATGGAATAATCTCATCTTGGGTGTGCAATAAAGCATATTGCTTATTTAACGGAGTTAGGCCACTAACAGTTAGCCAATTTGCAGGATTATTAAAATGCGTACTAAAATCATTTGTACCCGAAAACATAACTACTCTTTCCACTAATTTCTTTTTTCCTAAATAACAAGCGTGTCCGGCACCTAGAGAATGTCCTGCGATAATTATCTTACTCCAGTCCACGTTGTTTAAAGAAGTCAGGTATTGTCCCCAATCCTGGTCAGGATAGGTATTATTCAAATATTGAATAAGTTTTAAAGTTCTTGTATTTATGCTATTTAATTTGCTGACGGAAACTTCATTACTTACTTGATTTCCGAAACAAATTTCATCTCTGAAATTATCAAATATAAACAGATCATTACTAGAAGTTAAAGTTGCTGAGGGAATGTTATTTGGGTAAGAAATACTAATTACATCAAGACCAATTGTAGCACTGTGTTTACATATATAAGTATAATCATTTGGTGAGCTAAAACTACCACCAATAAATAGAAGTAATTTATGTAAGTGTTTTTTTGAATTTCTAAGGACAAAATGGGTCTTATCAGTTGCAGAATAATTTACATCTGTAAGACTAGGTTTAACCATTAAAATGATATTCTCTCCTACAGAATTTTTTGGTGATATATTATTTTCTTTACTGCATGAAAGTAGCATAATAAAGTAGGAAAATTTTAATATTAATTTCATATTATCCTTGTAAAGTAAAGATTGTTTTGTTATCGTAATATAAGACTTAACTAAACAATTATTACAAAGTCATAACTTTTTAAAACTAAAGGATACAATCCTTTTCTATTTAATTCTTTAACGTTAATGTTCCTCCTTTTGCTATCATATTTTCATTTTCATCATAACAGTAGGCTTCAAGAAATAAAACATCGTTTGTTGAATTAATGAAGTCAACCTCAATATAAAAAAATTTTGGGTTACTATGTTGTGGAATAAGGTTTAAAAAATAACTATTTGATTGATGGAATTGATTTGAATTCATCAATATTTGACTGAACATTTCAAGCGACCCAAATAAAAGGGTCTCAATTCTGATACAGTCCTCCCCATATAGATTATTACCCAAATGGCCTAATTTTAGAGAAAAATAGTCAGGGTCTAAATTTACTATTAAAACTTTTAATTGAATGGTTTCAAATATTGAAGAGTATAAATCAATTAATTGATTTGAAATACAATCTGAATTTACAATATTTTGCATCTCTATAATGTATTTATATTACTTGTTAGATTTCCAATTATGTACAATCTTTCGATTAACGCTTTGCTCATTTGCTCTTTTAAATTTTTTAGTTGATTTGACAACTTTTGCAATTCCGCCTCTTGTATATTTAATCCTGAAGCAGCTAATTGACCATTTTGCAATCGATCTTGATAGAGTCTAATATTTTCAAATTGAAGTGAAAATGAATTTTCAAGAATCTTTATTTCCTCTGAAAGTTTGTTGATTTCTAATTTTATTTGAAGTAGTGATCTATATTTTTCAGCCCTTAATTCTTCTTTTTCAAAATTGATGACCTGTAGTTGTGTTTGCAATTGCTTGCTCCCATTAATCGGTTTTTCTAATGAAAAAATTGGGAGTTTTACAGCTAATCCAACATAACTATTGCCAAACCAGGAATTAGAAAGAAATGGGTTGAAAGATTGACTAAATTGATTCGCACCCAAAAAACCTTGAAAGCCAATGGTAGGATTGTATTTTGTGCGTTCAGTTTTTATTTGCTGATTGACAAGCTGTTCTTTAATCATTAATCTTTGAAATTCGGGTAGGGATTCAAATTGGATTTCACCTTGATTTGTAGTTTGGTCCAAAAGAGATAGTGGTATTGGAGCGAATTTATTATCAAAAATCTTTTCCAAGTCTAAATTGGTTAAGTAATAAAGATAAATTTTCTCATTTATCAATAATGAAACTGCTTTCTTGAAATTCAATAAATTCGAATTGTGATTGATTAAAGCATTATTTACTTCCGTTTTAATGACCTTGCCTTCTATGAATTTTGAATTTACAATTGAATAAGATTGGTAACTCCGCAACGTATCAGAAATTGCTTCATCAACCTGATAACTAAATGTTAATACACTACTGTATGTCTTTACTATTTCAAAAGTTAAATCTGATTCGGCTTTAACTAAATCGACACTAGCAAGGGATTCATTTAATTTACTTTCCTTAATTCGGCTTTGAACAGAAAAATCGATGATGGGTTGGTACAGTGTGATGCCAGCATTTTGTTGCCAATTTGTACCAAACTGAATTGCTCTAGTTTCATCAGTAGGTATTGGATTAAATTGTCCGACAGGAACAACTTGTGTAGCGATGATAGGATTGTATCTATAATCATATGTTAATGAAATTTGTGGGAGATATTTCCCTTTGCTCTCAATCATTTTTAAATTAGCTAATAAAAAATCTAATTTGGCTGATTTAATATTCGCCTTATTTAGTATACCACTTTCAATACACTCTTTGAGCGTGATTTGTGCAAATAACGGATGTGCCGTTAAGATGCTGAGAATAAACATTAATTTTTTCATATATAGATATATTTAGCCTCTGAAAACAGAAGCGGGTTCAACACTATTGATTTTTTTTATGGCAAAAAATGAACCACCAACGGAGATAAATACAGTTATAAAAAACAACCCAAGAATCTCAACTCCGGAATAACTGATAACAAGACCAGCACTTTCAACGCCATTCTTAAATCCATTCAGTAAGAGAAATGCAATTGTAAAACCTATCAAGGCAAAGATGAAGGATTGCAAGAGAATCAAATTTCGGATATAACCATTGGTAGCTCCAATAGCTTTGAGCGTACCATAATCTTTAATGCGGTCAAGGGCCGAAGAATAAAGCGTCAATCCTATGATGAAAAATCCGCTAATGATTGCAAATACCACTAGTGAGCCAACACTTGTACCGATATTAGAAGAAATTGTAATAAAGCTTACAGTAGATTTTCTTAATTCTTCTGCATCCCAAGCTTTTATCCCGTAGATTTTGGAATTGATATTATCCACTACAGTAGGAATATCATACCCATCTTTAACTTGTACTGCAACAGCACTTATTTTGGTATCTGGAAAATTCCCAAAAAAACGAGCTTTACTGAGTGTGGTATAGAAGAATGAACCAGCAAAACCACGGGCGTTCTTGGTCTGCAATCGAATGAATGCTTCTTTACCGTTTATCTCAACACGATTGCCGATTTCAAGCGAATTATCAAATGTATTTTCATCAAAGAACTCTGCTGAAACTGCAGCCTCCAAGGCTAAGTCGTTCAAATTACCTTTATTGATCTTGTTCTGATTGGGTCCAGCGATAAACAATGGAGCTTCACTACCAATGAGTAATACGGAACCTGTTTTCCCATTTTGAAACTTAACCAAACCATTTGCCGCAACCACCGGAAATGTGTTCTCAACGCCTTCAATGCTTCTAATTTCTCTTACAAGGCGTTCATCTAACTGGCCCAATTCATTTGCATTTTTGGTAATATTATCAACTACCCAAATTTGCCCAATGTCTTTACGTGAATTTTCAACTATCCCTCCCATTAAACCTGTAAGAAATCCGAGTATTCCGATTTGTTGACCAATCAGGAAAATACTAATAACAATACCCACAATAACTCCAATACTTTTGGACTTATCATATTTTATGAATTTAAAAGCTGTCTGTATCATAACTTATTGTTGGATTTTACATTCTACTTTTGAGTTGATGATGAGATTGCTAGCATCTTTAATACTGATTCGTATCTCACGAACCCTTCTATCTTCTTGATCATTCGCCTTTTCAGAAAAAAGTGATTTTTTCTTCAAATAAGGAGATACAAGTATGACTTCACCCATTGAAATTATTTTGTCGTTACCAATGAAATAAATTTCAACTTTCTGCCCTTTTTTGACACCAGCACTAAAGAGTTCATCTACTTCTGCTCTTACAATAAGATTCCCTTTTGGTGCAATTTCAGCATAATTTGAAAACTGACTAAGTGCTTCTCCTTTGTTTACTATTATATTTAGGAGAATACCATCAAATGGTGAGTATAGTTGCTTTTTTCTTAATTCTGTTTCTGCGGTTGTCAACTGAGCAGACAATTCATCGAGCTTGTTTAGAGCAAATTTAATCTTTGCCTTTAACCGAATAATGCTTACATCAATCATATTTATTTCAGTTACTAGATCGTCAAATAACTGCTGTGTTTCTGCTCCGCTTTGCACAAGTCGTTTAGTTTTCGATAAGAGTGCTTTTTTATTAGTAACATTTAATTCAGCTTCTATTAATTGCGTTTTTTCGATTTCAACTTGAGAGCGTTGTGACTGCATTTGTATCCGTATTTCATTAATTTTACTTTGCTCTACATCATCATCAAATTGTAAAAGTAACTCTCCTTGTGAAATCAAGTCTCCATCTTTTTTAAACACGGCTTTTACAATACCGCCCGATTGAGATGACAGATTTACTATTCCGTTTTCTGGTTCTACCTTGCCAACCGCTACGACTAAATCAGTTTTTAAAACGGAGTCTTTTTCGTTTTTTGAATTACTGATATTTGTTTCATTTTCTGGATTACCACAGCCTAATAAAGTGGCAATGGTCAATAGTATAATTATGTTCTTTTTCATTTTTACAAGTATCTAATGGTTATGTTTAAAGAATTACTTTTGGTTGGTATATTGAAGCGTGAGTCCTCAAAACTTGGAGCACCAAATGAGCTTTTTGGATTATTAGAAGTTCCAATACCCTCTTTAGGTATTCCCAAAAAATTGATATCAAGTTTTCCATTTGCATTTTCATCGTGAACAACAGAAACCGCATAACCGCCAGAAGATATATTCTTAAAAACACCCTCTGCTTTATTATCTTTGATAGAAACAATTACAGTAGAGATTGCATTATTGGGATCAGTTAGAAAACCCTTCTTATCCTTGTAGAGATATAGTATACACTTTCCCGTATTTGATTTAAGTCCTGAAATTTTAACTGGGCAGTCAAATTTTTCTGTGGTTTCTGCCTGGAAGGAGGCCATTGAAAGCAGGATTAAAATTAATTTTATCATTTTATTTATTTGATTAGTGAAAAAGTTCTTCTTCAGTAGGATTTTCTGACGCAATACCGTTATTAACATATATTATTCTATCGGCAAACTGTTTTAACCTTAAGTCGTGAGTTACAACTGCTACAGCTTTGCCTGTAGAAGAAAGAACTTTCAATTCCTTCATCACGATGGCTGCACTTTTGATATCTAAAGATGCTGTCGGTTCGTCACATAGCATCAGTGATGGATTGGTTACCAATGCTCTTGCAATTGCTACCCTTTGCTGTTGACCGCCACTAAGCATTTTGGGTAGGTTATACATTCGCTCTCCCATATTTACCTTTTTCAAAGCTTCTACTGCCTTTGTTTTTGCCTCTTTTTTAGATACACCTAACAAAATCAATGGCTGCATCACGTTTTCTAAAGCATTGAGTGGAGCTAGTAGATTAAAACTTTGAAAAACAAAACCAATGTTATTCAGTCTAACACGTGCTAGTTCCTTTTGCCCTAGTCCTGTGACTACTTGGTTGCATATCGTTACGCTCCCCTCTGTTGGAAATATTACACAGCCTAACAAGGATAAAAGCGTTGTTTTACCTGACCCAGAAGGCCCAATAATCAAGGTGAGTTCATTTTTTCTAAACTCACATGTGGTGGCCTGTAAAGCCGTAATGACTGAATCCCCTGTCTTATACTGTTTTGATGCGTTCGAAACGCTTGCTACTATGTCCATATTTAATACGATTACGTTTTTAACAATGCAAATATAATACGGTAACATCATAAATACCAAATTTATTTTATGTTTTCGTACTAGTATTTGTATATTTGTATCGTAAACAAATAATAAGTAAAGGGATGAATAAAGACGTGTTGGTTGAAATTATAGACTTGCTCCACGATTTTGATTCTGAATATCAAGGAGATACTACTTATTCTATTAAGCAATTTGTGGGTTTTCTAAATTCAAGAATTGAATTAGAAAATATTTCGATGAGAAAAATAGAAGGTGAAGAACAACCTCAACTTCAGGAACTAAGAAATGAAAGTAGTAGTGATACAGCTATACTTATCACTTTGATGTTCCGCTATGCAAAGAACTATATCAAAAAAGCATTACAGGAAAGTCCAATACAGACAGTTGACGAGTTTTCGTTTTTGATAACCTTAATGACATATGAAAGCCTGACCAAAACCGAACTCATTAACAAGCTAGTATTAGAAAAGACATCTGGGGTGGAAGTTATAAAACGACTACTCAACCAAAAAATGATTCGTGAATTTGCAGATGAACACGACAAAAGAAGCATTAGAGTTTCTATTACAGATAAAGGGAAGGAAGAACTTTGGAGAATATTGCCTGATATGGCAAAAGTTTCAAAGATTGTGGTTGGGAATCTGACTGATTCAGAAGTAAATACATTAGCTTATTTGCTCAAAAAACTAGATTTTTTCCATAATGACATTTTTATGAATAAACGGACATTAAACCTTGATCAAATATTAAATGAATCAACAAATTAAAAAGTACTTGAATATAGACCGATAAATTCAGCAGATGATGACACAAAAACTGTATATTGTCAAGGTATATTGCGGTATAATGGACAGAAGCCCAGTAGCCAACTTACAAGTCTCAAACACCCATAGCGAAGCAGAAAAGCGCTAAATCCCTGTGTTAGACTGAGCTTGGGTGGGTCTGGGTATTCTACCTCGTGATCATAATCCCCACCTTCGTAAAGCACTAAAACTTTAGCGGTAAGTGTAAACGACCGAAATCGTAAACCGAAAAAAATACTTAAAATGAATATTAATTCTTTTGAAATAATTAAAAAAGCGAGGCTCATGTACCTAGCATTTGTATTTTTTGTGTTTCTTTTCTCGTGTTCAAAAGATGCTGAACCCATTCCTTCCGTAGTTAGTACTCCTCCCATAAGTCCGACTTTTGTATCGGCTGCTGCTGTTATTGACTCTATGGGAACCGGTTTTAACTTGGGAAACACGTTTGATTATGCGTTACAAAGCACTAATCCAGCATCAATTTACCCAATTATTGACTTATATGCTCATGTTGGGATGAAGCATATCCGAATTCCCGTAACATGGATGGACGGATTTAGTGGAAATACCCTTGCTGATGCCAGGGGAAATATTAACTTTTCACATGCACGATTTATTCAATTGAAAGCAGTTATTGATTACGCAATCAATAAAAAAATGTTTGTTGTCTTAAATACGCATCACGAGCATTGGCTAAATAACAACTACAACGGTACAGCACAGTACAATACTCCATTTACAAATCTTTGGACAGGTATTGCAACTCATTTTAAAGATTATTCCCACTTGCTTATTTTTGAAGTTTTAAACGAACCACATGGAGTTTTTGGCGATTGGAATGGCGGAGCAAGCCCATCAAACAGTGCTGCATTGGCATTAACCCGACAAATAAATAAGGTTGGTTATGACGCAATCAGGGCAACAGGTGGACTGAATGCAAATCGGGTAGTCATGGTTTCTACTAATGGAATGGGAAATCATAGTCAGTTAGATGATGTCTACCCATCAAGTGCAAGTCTTCCCGGCGGTGGTTCAGACAAGTACCTATCGTTTCATGTTCACACATATGACCCATGGGCGTTTTGCGGACAAACAGGAAGCAACGCATCGTGGCCGGGAAGTAGTTCCATTGCTAGCTCGTTAATAACTGTTTCAAATTACGCAAAGACTTTAAATGTGCCAGTTAACTATGGTGAATTTGGTGTTGGACGTGATGCAAATGCTTCAGAACGAAACTCCAACATGGTAAGGGAATATTATAGAACGATACGTTTGACTTGTTTAAGCGAAAAAATGTCACCAACCGTATGGGATGACAGAGGATGGTTTGGGTTGGTTAATTCAGGGGGTACCAGCTTTTTACACAATATTGTGCCGCATATGATGGCTCCGTAACATAAAATCTAAAGAGTATAGGCCACCTACTAAAAACGCCGAATCACTAACCCGCGTTGAATTTCCCGCCTGACGCAATCCGTGAAACTGTCTCACGTTATTCTAAAACAAATACATAAGACAGTTGAAAAATGAAAAAGGTAACGTTTCTAATTCTAGCATTGATAGCTCTAGTACAATTTAGTTTCGCACAAGAGGCTAAGTATCAATTATCAAGTCATATTCTTGACATTACAACAGGTAAGCCAGCGGTAGGAGTGAAAATTACATTATCTAAAAAAGATAAAAATGACAATTGGATAAAAATGGATGAAAAAAATACGGATGTTAATGGTAGAATAAAGGACTTTCTTAAACAAGATGGTACGAATAATACAGGGATTTACAAATTAACTTTCCATACAAGTCCATACTTTAAAACTCTTGGACAAAAATCATTCTATCCATTTATCGAAGTTGTTTTTGAACTTGTGGACAACGAACACTACCACGTACCTATAACTTTATCCGCTTTTGGTTACTCGACATACCGGGGGAACTAAGAAACGAACATGGTATACCATTTTAGGCTTAAACGCGTGTAGCGCAGCGGAACAGCGCTATACCCCTGTGTTGAACGAAGCTTCGGGGGTTGTGGGTTTTCAATTTAAGTGGGTGATCGTAACCAAAACACCTGCGGCTGATGTCTTTCCAATCGGGTTTTTAATTTTTGGTACCTGGGTAACAAATGGGGAGCTTACTACAAGATGACCCAAAACTTTTTCTTTTGTCAATAATATACGTAATTTAAAATAAAGTAATTACATGGTAAGACCACGGGTGAAAATTTGCTGCATAAGCACTATTGAAGAGGCCAGATTAGCCATTGAATATGGGGCATCAGCATTGGGTTTGGTTGGGCATATGCCAAGTGGCCCAGGCGTTATTGGCGACGAACTAATTTCTCAAATTGCCAAGACCGTGCCACCTCCAATTTCTACTTTTTTACTGACGAGTGAAACAAAACCACAAAACATAATCCAGCATTACCGAAAAGTACATACTACCACAATTCAGATTGTGGATGAGCTGGAAAAACGAGAGTATGAAATGATTCGGAACGAATTACCAAACGTGAAATTGGTTCAAGTCATTCACGTTATTGACGAAAATTCAGTAAAAGAAGCAATCGAAGTATCGAAGTATGTTGATGCAATTTTATTGGACAGTGGAAACCCGAATTTATCTATCAAAGAATTGGGTGGAACAGGGCGAACTCATAATTGGGAGTTGAGCCGGGAAATACGAAAAACCATTCCAATTCCTTTATTTCTTGCAGGTGGACTCAACAAGGACAATGTAAGACAAGCAATCGAAACAGTTCAACCTTTTGGGCTTGACCTATGCAGTAGTGTTAGGACAGACGGGCAACTTGACCGACAAAAACTAAAAGACTTTTTTGATGCAATTGGACTCTGAAATAAAATACAAATATACGCAAGCAGGGGTTTTGTGATCGGCGGCCCAATACAGATGGAGAAATAGAAATCGGTTATGGGGCATATGAAGAATTTCAAGGAAGGGGATTTATGATAGAAATTGTTGGCGGAATACTAGATTGGGCTAAAATGCAACCCAATGTAAAATCAATTATTGCTTCGACAGACAAGTCAAATACAGCATCTTTCAAGGTTCTTCAGAAAAACAATTTTAAAAAGATTGGAGAGACGGATACACAGATCAATTGGAAACTAAAAATAAATTGACCAGAAAGAACAACGAACGGCTAATATACAAGCCTTAAACGCGTGTAGTGGAATAGCGATATTTTCCTGTTTTGAATTGCATATTTTGCCTTAATGATGACCATTTTTGGGAAGTATCATATATTTAACATTTAAATAAATCGTATAAAATGAAGAAAATAGTTTTTTTCGTCGCCTTCCTTATTTTTCAAATAATGAATAAGGCAAATGCCCAGACAATCGAATCGTTAATTAAAGAACTCCCACCTTACTTTTCAATTCTTACCACATGGGGCACAAGACCAGAATGGGATGAAAAATCAGAGAATATTTATTTTTTAAACAAACTTGTAGGTGATGTATTCAAGATAAATATAAAAACTAAGGAAGTTACACAGGTGACCGCTGGTTTTTATCATGGGGGTATCCACCGAGTATTGTGCCTATCAAACGGTGATTTACTACTGGCAATGGGATCAAATATTTTTGATGCCAACAACCCCGAAAAAGACCGACATGCTGGTCTTGGACTATACATATTGACTAAGGATAAACCCAATAGTCCTTATCCTTTAAACGTGGTATGCGAAGAAGGACCCGCAGTCTCAAAAAATAGTTTGAAGATTGCGTGGACGCTCGTAGGACAAAGAGAAATAAAAATGGGTGAAATCTTTTATGAAAATGGAGTACCTCGGTTAAAAGATGAGCAGACGATCATTTCTTACAAAGACTCATCCGCGTATGTAAGACTCGAAACGCAGGATTTTAGACCACCCCTCAACGAGGAACTCATTTATACGCATTATTGGGGTGATGAAAAAGACCAGTATTATAATTCTCAGGTTTTCGGATTTAACATAAAAACGAAGAAGACAACAAAATATACTGATTTGCCCAAAAGTTACAATGAAGCAGAAGGCATTTTTTCTGATGGTCAATATATGGTTATTGAAAGTGACCGCCATCAACCCATGGAAGAAAGAAACAAATACAAGCTGGATATATATAAACTAAAACTGGACGGCAGCGGGGAAGTTGAACGATTGGCTGACTTTTCCACCAGATATCTCAATAAAATCAAGTCCGACAATCCTGTGGTGAATAAAAAAGGTACTATAATAGCTCACCAATTTGGATTTCAGAAGG
>Ga0075154_10001900_pt1 | contig 14180 bp, 7 predicted proteins | sample JI71714BDNA_FD_70965 | JGI IMG/M metagenome (GOLD analysis project Ga0075154, IMG submission 70965) | Wastewater effluent complex algal communities from Wisconsin, to seasonally profile nutrient transformation and Carbon sequestration -... | ecosystem: Engineered > WWTP > Effluent > Algae... | reverse complement strand
CTACTGTGATTTCAACCAGGATTATGCCTACCTCGCCACTAAGGAACTCCTGGCTATGAAAAAAAGACCCGATGCTATTTTCACCATCAGTGACCGGATGGCCATTGGCGCCATGCTGGCAATAAAAGAAAAAGGGTTAAAAATGCCGCATGATATCGGTTTAGTTGGCTTTAATAACGAACCGGTGACCAGCCTTGTGACACCGGGTATTTCAAGTGTGGATCAACCGGCCTTTGAATTGGGAAAAATTGCAGCGAAACTATTTATAGAAAAAATGCACCGCGATACAGATATGAGCCAGGTAGAAGAAGTATTGAAACCCAAACTGATCATCCGGGAATCATCACTTCGTATCCTGCCTCGTGGCGGTCGCATAAAATAAAAGCACCATGTACAAACTTCTTTTATTTCCTGTCATTTTACTGACCTCCCTTATTTCCACGGCCAATACTATTCTTGTAAGAAACAGCGAAGAACTGCAGGAAGCTGAAAAAAAAGCCAAGCCGGGAGATATTATCCTGCTGAAAAACGGAACCTGGAATAATGTCCTGCTGCGCCTGAACGCAAAGGGGACTGAATCAGCACCGGTCAGCTTCCGGGCAGAAACGGCAGGTAAAGTAATCATCTCCGGTCAGTCCCGGCTTGAAATCGGAGGTAGTTATATCGTAGTTGAAGGCTTATTATTCACTAACGGATTTGCAGGTAAGCAACCGGTCATTACATTCCGCAGCGGAAAGGATCAGATAGCCAGCCACTGCCGTGTCACCAATACAGTCATAGACGGATTTAATAATCCCGGGCGGATGGAAGAGAATAACTGGGTCACCTTTTACGGGAAAAATAACCGGTTAGACCATTGCAGTTTTAGTAACAAGCTCAATCTGGGTGTATTGCTGGCCGTCATCCTTGATGATGAACGAAGCCGGGAAAACCAGCACTCTATTGATCATAATTACTTCGGTTACCGTATACCATTGGCATCCAATGGCGGCGAAATGATCCGGGTGGGCGTATCCCAGCATTGTGAATTCAATTCGAATACAAAGATCACGGCAAATTTTTTTGAACAATGCGACGGGGAAACAGAAATCGTTTCTATCAAATCCGGTAGTAATGAAGTTACCAATAATATATTCCGCGAATGCCAGGGTTCGGTCGTATTACGTCATGGTAATTACAATATCGTATCCGGCAATTATTTCCTGGGCAATAATAAACCCGGCAGCGGGGGCGTCCGTGTGATCAACAAAGGTCAACAGGTGCTAAACAACGTATTTTACCAGTGCCGGGGCACCGATTTCCGTTCGCCGCTGGCCGTCATGAACGGTATCCCCAACTCCCCAGCACACCGGTATGTACAGGTAACGGATGCTGTAATCAGCGGAAATACTTTTTTCGAATGTACCCCGGCCACTTTCTGTGAAGGCAGTGATGCAGAACGGACATTGCCACCTGATCAGGTAACCGTAAGCAGGAATAACTTTTACAATACCCGGGACAGTATCATTTATAAAAGTTATGACCGGATGGATGGCATCTTATTCAGTAACAACCTGGTCAATCTTAAGGCCCGTCAGCAATTGCCAGGCGGATTTACAAAGGGAAATGATGCTCCCGCAAAAAAAGCAATCAGCATGATCAGCCAGGTGGAAAAGAAAACCCGGCTGGGCGCAGGTGCCGGCTGGTATAATAAAAATAACAGCCAACCCGCCATCAGCTGGAAACAGGTGAATTGCCCGGATCTGCTGAGTTTAACAAAGGCACTGGCTTCACATACGCCGGTAGCCATCCGGCTGACCGGTAAAGAGTACAAAACAGATCAACCCTTACTGATTACCAAACGGGTCCGGATCAGCAGCACTGGCACCGGTTATACCGCATTCAGCTCCTCCCCGATTGAAAGCCTGTTTATCATAGGGGGAAAAGGGCAATTGCAGTTAGATAAACTCAGGCTGGATGCAGCGGGCCTGCAGGTTTCATCATTCATTTCCAGCAGCAAAAATGCTCCGTCCAATCATTTCAATCTGCAGCTCTCGAATAGCCAGATTAAAAACCTGGGAAAACAATTCCCGGCCATGAGCCTCATTTTTGCCAATAAAAGCATGGTGGCCGGCAGTATCATTATCCGCCATTGCACTTTTACGGATTTTAATGCCGGGTTGCTGCACATGACCGAGGAAAAAGACAATAAAGGATATTATAACGCGGAGAAAATCGTGATCAGCAACAACAGCATCACTAACCTGCAAGGTGCATTACTGGCCATCTATCGTGGAGGTAATGACGAAAGTACCATGGGGCCGGATCTAGCTTTCAGCAATAACCGGTTAGAAAATTGCAATTGCGAATCAACAACACCCCTGATCAGCCTGTATGGCGTACAAAAATCACAACTGGACAAAAACCTGTTTAGTAATTGCAACACCGGCAATATCCTGATTACATATGAAGATGTGGTCAGGGCCATGCATCGGTTGAAGAATAACCAATTCATCAACTCAGGTAGTATACGGAAGAATGAATTTGTCCGGGAGGAAAATAAATGAAATGCTGGTAAATAAGCGCATTACAAAAAATCAAAAAACATAGTACACCCGGGGCAAACCGGATAAATGACGCATCTGCACTTTTAACGAACCAGTTTTGGCGTCATACGCAAATTTCTTTACCGGAACCAGCTCCTGATCCGTCCATCGTTCACCTGATTTTTTCCAAAGCAGTACTGTTATAAACAATTGTGGAATATTCTCATCCGCTTTAGTAGTAGTGCGGACATTGATTACACTGCTCTCCACGGCCTCCGGATGAATCCCCTTGGCATCGGCTGTGTAAATATCCTCCCAGGCATTTATTATGACCATCGCCAGTTGATACACTCCATTATCTATGATCTGTACTTTATGTCCCTTAACTCTCCGTTGTACTTTCCGCATGGTGCCGGTGAGGTCAGGTAGCGCATAATGACCCAGCCGCATTTCAGTTACTGTATCCGCGCTGATCCTGTCCACCCGGAGAATGCCGTCCGGCAAAGGAATATCTGCAAGCTGCAGCCGGATACCAGGCTGAGTTTCCAGCGTGGCATCCCGGTAATAAACACCCTTTTCAAATTTTTTAAATGCATATAACCGTAAGGGCTCCCATTCACTTTTCTTATTCCGGAAAATATAATTCATCGCCACCACCCCTTCTGCGCTGTCCGACTGCCAGGGGAAAGCGCTGTTGTAAGATAGCCGGTTATAATTCTCACTGGCCCGGAAGGGTTCATTGGCCCCGATGGCTTTTACATTGCACCAGGCCCGGATCTCAGCAGCGCCAATATTGGGATAGTCCGTGATCAGAATATGGGAACTATCCTGGAATTTGTTGTACACCTGTCCTTTCTTCATGTCCTTTTCCCAGGGCCCTTCATTTTCATCAGCTGACCAAAACGGGTTGGTCTCTGGCAACAACAGGGAGACAAAAGCTTTTCCCATCCAGTACACACTTCCCCGGCAGCTGTAGGACTGAACAGCGGGTTCAAAAGCCCCATAGAAACCAAGGGTAGGCACATTGTCTTTCATAAAATCAGGATGCTGCAAAAACTGAAGTAAGACCCCTGAAGAAATCCGGCGCATCCATCCATAATTGGCAGAGGGATCATTCTCCAGTCCCATCAAAGATAATGGTGCAACCGAACCAATCCGATACGTCATACTCCGGCCCCACATCACCATCTTACCATCACGCCCGAAGAGGAAAGGGTAATTATCTTTTACCTCACTGAAGTTCTTCATAAATTTTGCGGCATACTCCGGATAATATTTTTTGCCGAAAAATTCCGCCCAAACCGGTCCATACATCTGGAAAGCCCACATACTGTAATAATCATAGGCCGGATTATCATTATACCAACCATTGCCCCGGTAATGTTCCAGTGATTTATCCAGGTACTCTTTTAATAATAACTCATTGACCCCATAGCCATGCGCCTTGAAAAAACTCAGTACGAAAATGTTGAAGAACTTCCAGTTGGAGGGTACGGTCTTTCCATCACCATAGCTGATCATGGTAGCGGCGAGCATGTCCTGCTGTTCTTTCGTCAATGGGTCAAAAAGTATTTCAGGAATATAAAACATGGAAACCGCCAATGCACCGAATTCCACGAGAATCTGATTCGGACCTCCTCCTTTTGCCTGTGGTTTTATATAAGTGGGGCTGGACGGATCCAGTAGTTTTAAAATATGATATCGGTAATAATCGGCGACTTTAATATTGTTTATCACCAGGCCCGGATGTTCTTTCAATAAAGGTGCCGCCATAAATAAAGTGCGACAAAGACCTTCCAATTTCTCAGTTGGTATCTGACCAGCCGTTCTGGGATAGGATTTACCAGGTTGCTTCGGAAACTGCATCGGGTCTTCGATCCTCTTGACATAACTGAATGCACCTTCTAATAAGTATAAAGCGGCGTCCTTCCAGTGCTTACGGGTCACCCCGGTAAATGGGCTTTTGACATAATCCGGCTGATCCACTTTAAAAACCGTGCTTCCCTTAACTGTTTGTATATAGTCAGGTGGTAACGCAACGGTAATTTGCGCTGACAACGGTTTTAAAGACGACACCAAAAGAACGACGATCCATAACTTCCCGACTAATTTTCTACTCATCGCAAACTGTATTAAAACTACCCACTTATTACTTATAACTTACCACTCATACACCCGAACATAATCCACTTCCAGCCGCTGTGGAAATCCAGCACCGTTCGGCTCACCGCCATTATCGCCACCAATCGCCAGATTGATCAGCATATAATGCGGTTGCCTGAATGGATTCACTCCGGTGCCATCCCGGTTGATCAGCGAATCCAGTGACACTTTATTCAGTAATTGACCATCGCAAAAGAGAGCTATAAATTCGCTGGTCCAGTCCATACGCCATACATGAAACTGTGCGGCCCATGCTGCAGCGCCCAATGAATCGGTCGAAAATGTATTACTGAACCAATATGCTTTATTATCCGCTCCCAGGCAAGCGATATTGGCCAACAGCTTACCCCGGTAATATTCCATGATATCGATCTCCCCGTTGGCGGGCCAGGGTTGTTTAATTCCCAACGTCCACCAGGCAGGCCACATACCCGGGTTGATGCCAATTCTGGCCCGCATTTCAAAGCGGCCATAGAGCCAGCTTTGCTTTCCGCGGGTCAGCAAACAGGATGAAGTATATTCAATATTTTCACGTCGCTTTCTCCAATCCTGATTGTTCAATATAAATAAAGGATTCGTACGGCTATCTTTCCGGGCCTCTATAACCAGGTTTCCATCTTTACAAAACGCATTTTCGGGCTGGTACCACTGTAATTCATGATTGCGGACAAATCCATATTCGTAATTCCAGTTTGCCGTATCAGGCTTACCCTGATTATTGAATTCGTCGGACCATACCATGCGTAAGCCACTTGTATCGGCTGTATTTGATGCAGAAGCCGCTGCCAATGACTGACAAAAGACAATCAGTAACAGCGGTATCTGAAAAAAAGTAGGATGGTTTTTCAACAGGTTAACTATTTATCCAGTAATCGGATGATAAAACTATAACTATATTTTTTCCCCCTTAACCGGTACTCGTCGTGCGGTAGTGCGCCCCAGCTGTCATCACCGCCCACACCCCGTTGCAATAAATCAACATTCAGGTATACATTGTTATCCGGACGCAGATCAGACGGATGCTGCTGCTTCTTGGTCATCCCGGGATCCAGACTTTCAGTGGAATAATTCAATGCACTGAAACAAATGGGCTGTACGCCTTCTATACGGTAACCCTGTCCGGTCGCTGACTTCAAAGTCAGCCAGCGTACATCAGTTTTATACCCGTTATCCTGTGGGCGGATATAGTTGGCAGTAAACTGATCTTTTACCAACCCGCTGTATTGGGCAACGAAAGAAGCCGTTTTTCGGTCTGTATAATTTTCCCAGGGACCCCGGCCATAGTAGGTCAGTTGATTATATTCCGGTGCTAACTGTGTACGCATTCCGAAACGGGGCATTTCCGGCAAATCCCTTTCTGTAAGATCAATGGATGCTGTTACACGGATCGCACCATCATTCATTACGAGGTACTCAACCGTATAAGGTACGGCTATCCCCGTAAGTTCATACTCCACTTTAACAGCCAAACCTTCCGGCCCAGGTTCACTGACCTTCACTGATTTTACTTTACGGGACTGGTGAGCGGAACGCCAGATGCCCAGGTTGGTTTGCATACTGTTTCCAAAGTCGTTATCAGTGGGAGCTCTCCAGAAATAAGGTTCCGGGAAGCGGGACAGCTGTGTTCCGCCACTGGTTTTATAATTACGAAAAGCACCGGTACGGGTATCAATTTCACCGGAAACAACGCCCGCCTGAAAACTGATTTTATCGGTAGCATGGATCAGAGAAAGTTTACCGACAGGAGCCGTGGTGGTACTGAAATAATCCCCGCTGAGTTTAAACTCTTCCCGGGCGATTTCATGTCCTTCTGGTAACATTTCTGTCGCAGCGGATTTACTGATTAACGCATATACCTGAATGAAATACTCACCGGGTTGCGTTGATTTATCTGCAGGCACAGAAATGGTAACCTCCTGTTGTTTGCCGGCAGCTGCACTGACAGCAAATGTTTCACGATGTACTTCCTGCCCGTTCCGTACTAATGTCCAGTAGAAAGCATATTTCTCCAGCGAATTAAAGCCAAAATTATTTTTTACAATGATCTCCCCTTTACTGATATCTTTTGCCACAAAGCGGATATCCTGGTAAACTTTCTTCACTTCATATAAACCCGGATGCGGTGTCCGGTTGGCCGCAATCAGCCCATTGGCACAAAAGTTTTCATCATTCAAGTAATTATAGCTGCCCAGATCTCCACCATAACCCCAGAAAACAACTCCGCTTTTATCGGTTTGCTTAAAGCCCTGGTCTACCCAGTCCCATATAAACCCACCCTGCATATGAGGGCTGGACTCAATAATATCAAAGTATTTCTGAAAGTTGCCGTTGCTGTTTCCCATCGCATGCGAAAATTCACACATGATATATGGACGTTGTTTTGTCTTGTCATCCGCATAGGATTTCATGTCATGAATACGTGGATACATCGGACAGACGATATCGGTATTCGCATTTTCAGCTGCCTGTTCAAATTGTACCGGACGGGTATTATCCCGTTCCTTGATCCATTTATATCCTTCATAAAATACAGGGCCATTACCACATTCGTTCCCCAATGACCAGATGATCACGGAAGCATGATTCTTATCCCGTTCCACCATCCGGCGATGGCGGTCCAGATGAGCAGGTGCCCATTCCGGCCGGTACGCCACGTGAGCGCCCGGATTAAAACGGGCCTGTTTTTCGGCCCCCATCCCATGACTTTCAATATTGGCTTCGTCCACCAGGTATAAACCATACTCATCGCAGAGTTTATACCAGAGCGGATCATTGGGATAATGGGAAGTACGCACAGAATTAATATTAAACTGCTTCATCAGCTGAATATCCTTCTTCATCAGGGCGAGTGTAGGTACATGACCGAGTACATCGTCATGTTCATGTCGGTTGGTACCGTGTACCATCACCCGTACCCCATTCACCAGTAATTGTGCATTTTTAATTTCCACAGTCCGGAAACCAATCCGGCTGCCAGTCAGTGCCACGGTTTTACCCGTTTCGTCCTTTAATTCAATCATACATTGATAAAGGGCCGGTGATTCCGCACTCCATTTACGTGGATTCTTTACAGTGCCCGTAAAACTGATAGACTGGATACTATCTGTATTCCTCGAAAACTTCTTTTGCTGCCTGAAAATTTCTTTTCCTTCAGCATCAGTAATTGTAATCTCAACCGCCCCTTTCTGCTGAACTGCTGCTTTAAAAGCACGAAGCTTTACATCGGCGTTGAAAACACCATGGGTATACTTTTCATCCAGTCCGGCTTTAATAAAGTAGTCCCAGATCGTCAGTTTCGGCATGGCAAACAGAAACACATCCCTTTCTATGCCACTGATCCGCCAAAAGTCCTGGTCTTCCAGGTAGCTGCCATCATGCCAGCGGATCACCTGTACGGCAAGGAGATTTTTCCCCGGCCGGACTAAAGAAGTGATATTGAACTCTGCAGCGGTCTTTGACACTTTACTCATACCCACTTTCTCTCCATTCACATAAATGAGCGCGCAACCGGTGATCGATCCAAAATGAAGGATAATCTCTTTGTCGTTCCAACCTGCAGGCACGATAAACTCACGGCGATAAGTACCCACCGGATTATCTTCCCCCACAAAGGGCGGATTTTTCGGGAACGGGTAAGTGATATTGGTATAAATGGGTACTCCATAACCCTGTAACTCCCAATTGGAAGGTACAGCGATACCCTTCCATTGACTATCATTCAATTCCGGGTTATAAAAATTAATGATCCGGTCTTTTACTTTTTCGGTATAGTTAAATTTCCAGGTGCCGTTCAGTGACTGGTAAAAAGGTGAGTTGGAGAAATCGTCCTTCTGAACCGACGCCTTATCTGTATAAAGCATAAACGACGCATGCGGCACTTCTTTATTGACTTCATACAAGAGCGGATTTTCCCAGTCATTAACGGTGGATTGGGCCAGCAGCCCCGGAACATTACTGATGCCGAAGAGGACGGCCAGGATAAATTTTCGAATCATAACGGGTCTTTATTAAAGTAACTAAAGTTATTACTGAATAAACCCTGATGTAAAAACAACAGGGTTGTTTGCTTATGCTTGCTATATGACAACCACTTACACATCCCGTAAGCCGGGCTGGTGTAAGTATAATCTGAAAGAACTAGTTGATCAGGCATGTACCGGTTCCCATTTCTTCATCAGTTCGGTTCCATTTTCGACCGAAACGACATAATCAGTCAACGGCAATCCAGTGGCTATTTCATAGGCAGGCCGCAGAGAATCAACGAGTTTTTCAATGGCCTCTTCCTTAACTATATTAATCGTGCACCCGCCAAAACCACCACCCATCATCCGGGCTCCCACTACATCCTCATTTCCTTTTACGGCCTCCACCAGGAAATCCAGTTCCGGGCAACTTACTTCATATTGTTTACTCAGTCCTTCATGGGTTTCAAACATCCTTTTTCCAAGCGACCGGATATCCCCATTTTTGAGATCGCGGCAAGCCTGCAGTAAACGTTGATTCTCCTCCACCACATACCGGCAACGCTGATAAATCAGCGGATCCCGATCCTTCACAAATTTATCCAGCATATCACCTGTTATATCCCTGAGTGCAGCTACGGCAGGCAGATTTTCCTTTACCCAGGCCACCCCTTGTTCGCACTGCTGGCGCCTTGTATTATATGCTGAAGAAGAAAGGCGGTGATTCAGATTGGTATCTAAAAGTAACAATTTATATCCTTTCAGATCCAGCGGCAGGTATTCATAAAAGAGGCTACGGCAGTCGAGATTGATCACCTGGTCTTTCTTTCCAAAAAGTGAAGTGAACATGTCCATCACGCCGCATTTAACCCCGGCAAAATCATGCTCCGCCTTTTGAGCAATATGTGCCATTTCCGCTTTTGAAAGATGCAGTTCAAACAGTTCATTCAAGGCAAAAAGGGTGGCGCATTCCACCGCAGCGGAAGAAGATAGCCCCGCCCCGATCGGAATATCACCGGCCAGCAAAAGTGTAAATCCTCCAATGGTGATTCCGGATTTCTGTAACTGATCGGCCACCCCGAGAATATAATTGGGCCAGTGGATGTCAGTAGGTGTCAGGGTAGTCAATGCCGTATCATACCTGGCGTGATAGTCCTCTGCAAATAACAAAATCCGGTTATCAGTTCGTCGGGTAACCGCTACCCAGGCTGCTTTATCAATGGCGGCCGGCAGTACAAAGCCTTCATTATAATCAGTATGCTCGCCGATTAAATTGACACGGCCCGGGGAACGGACCACCAGGGGTTCAGCCGGATCGTCAAACAATCCGGTAAAACGCTCAGCCATACTGTCTGCATTGAGTTTCATTGCTGTTTATTTCCGCTCCAGGAAGCGGTATCTTTCACAGGCGGCCAGCAGAAAAGCACCGACCCCGAAATTAGATGTCGAATCCTTATCCACTACCTGTCCCGGAATAGCTCTTTCGCCAATGGGTTGAACATACCCGATCTTTCCATCGGGCTGAAGAGCCACCTTGCGTAAAAAATTCCATCCTTTCTGAGCAACCGGTAAAAAAGCAGAACGATCCAGGTATCCGTTGTTGATACCCCAGAAATACCCATATGTAAAGAAAGCCGTGCCACTGGTCTCATAACCGGGAGCCTGGGCATTATCCATAATACTACGTGTCCAATAGCCTTCCGGTTGCTGATACTGCTTCAGCGTTTCTGCCATCTGCCTGAAAGTCTGCATGTATTCTTCACGGTGCGGATCGGTTACCGGCAGATCCTGCAGTACTTTGGCCAAACCCGCAAAGACCCAACCATTGCCACGTGCCCAGAAATCTTTTTTTCCGGATGTGGTACTATGCTTTGGATAAACATACCGGGCATCCCGGAAATAAATAAGTTCCGTACTATCGTACATAATGCTGTTTGCATAGGTAAACCAGCTATATAATTTTTCCAGGTACACCAGATCCCCCGTTAGTTTATACATCTTTACCATTACCGGCATTACCATATACAAGCCATCCGCCCACCACCAGTAATCATTTCTTCCGGATTTCACCTGGTACCCCATCACTTCTTTTGCCCTGGCAACTTTAAACTCCGCCGGATTCAATTGGTAGAGATCAATATAGGTCTGGAAACAGATCTGCCAGTCCCCAAACAACACATACTCAGGTTTTTCACCATAACTGTATTTCCATTCGGAAGGATTGGCAGCAGTAGCTCCTTTCCAATCATTTTTCACAGCCCAGGCTTCAGAATATTGACGATACGTTTCATCACCGGTCAATTTTACCACTTCCATATTGCCGGTATGATAAGCGGCATTATCCCAGAAGGCACGTCCGTGTTCCGGATTATTGGATTGCCAGTAACGGTTCACAGCATGAATGGTGGACAGTACAGCAGCCGCGTTCTCCTTTTCAGCTGTCAGGTGGCCGGGTGATGAACAGGAAGATGCCAGTAGACCGGCTATGAACAAAAAAGTCGTATGTAAATGTATAAGTCGCATTTTTTTAAAAATGACATTCCAGGACTTTGACCCCGGAAGGTGGCTGTTTCATCACTCCTTCCGCGTCGGCCTGGAATACAGGTTGTACAAATAAATGCAGTATATTTTCTCTTTTCCAAAGATCAGTATCATAGGAAGGTTCCCAATCTCCGGTGGAACCTCCCGGAAGGTCAGTGATATGCCATTTCATTTTCTTCTTTAATTGCGCGGACACGACTGAAACAACGGCTCCCCTGTCTTCATCCCGGAAGATCAGGGCGGCGAAATTTTTTCTTCCCCGTTGCCAGGCGATCACCTGCGGTCGGGATACCGGGATTTTTTTAGTACCCTGTCCGCTGAGTGAAAATTTTGTTTTCCGGAAAGCCAGATCCATCTGTTTCCATTGATTACTGGTCCGATAAACCAACTGATATTGCGGCAGGTCACCTTGCCCTTTCCAGTAAGAGGCTATAAAAATCTTTCCATTCCTATCCACATACATGGATGTCTGATTAATCAGTTCACTTCGTTGCGGAATGGAGCAGATGATTTCGGCAGAAGCCTGCGTAACAGGAATAGTATATTTTTCCCCGGTCGATTTCTCCCAGGTTTGTCCGCCATCTTTTGATACTGCGTAGCAGAGGTCATGGTTGCTGGCCACATCCGGACTTTCCCGCCATACCCATGAAATATGAATAGCGCCATTCAAATCCACACAAGCCTGCCAGTAAGCATTTCTTTTACCTTCCCCGCTGATGAGGTTATGCTGTAATCCGGTCCATTTTTTATCCGCTGGATTATACGTATTGATGATCAGGTTTCCGTTACCGGAACTTCCATCCCGGTAAAAAAATAATAACCGGCCATCAGGCATCCGGTAAAATTCAGGATAGGTAACATTGGATTCATACTGACCGGTCATGGGCATTTCATCAGTTAACTCAAGGGAAAACGGTTGCAGACTCCGGCAATACCGAAGCCGGTTACCATGATGATCCCAGGCCATATGCAGGTACCCTTCTCCATCCAGTGCGATACTGATACTGCGGTGAGCATCGGTTACCTTGCCCTTATAAGCTGTTCTTTTTAACTCCCAGGTACTGTCGGCTATATTACGTTTCCCCAGCATTACATTTCCGTCAGCATCATAATAACTGATAACCTGGAAACCATTTAAACTGGCCAGTGAATTTTTACGGAAAACGACCGCATTGACTGAATTACCGGCCCAGCCTTCCCCGGCTGGTATGACCCGTTTCAAAACGGGTTTACCTGCTTGTCCGGACAAGGTGCCGGTTAACAGTAAGAAGAATATAGCTACTATAAATTTGTTCACCATCACAGGAGAAAAGTAAATAGTTATCAGAAGCCGCCAGCCTTAATACCTCATTGTAAATTTACCAGATTTTAAGGAAGGCCGGTTGTAAAAACAACCGGCCCATTTGCTATGACGACTGCTTATGCCGGATTAATAACCTGGGTTTTGTTCCAGTACCGCGTCCTTATTCAGGTTGATTTCGGATAACGGAATCGGAAGCAACAGATTCTTACTGCTGATACCCAGTACAGGATTTATGGTTTGTGTGTTGTAAGCGGTGGTACGGGTAACCAGTTTACCGGTACGCATCAGGGTCATTCTCCTGTTTTCTTCGGCCAGCAATTCGCGGGCACGTTCATCCAGGATAAAATCAAGTGTGATTTGTGAACCGGTAACCTGGCTGGCATTGGCCCGTGTACGGAGCACATTGATGGTCGTTGCCGCCCCATTGGGATTGCTCTGATTCAGCTGTGCTTCTGCTTTCAGTAAATAGGTTTCGCCCAAACGCATCAGCATAAAATCCTTGATCATCGCAAACCCAAACTCATCATTAGGATTGAACTCATACCATTTAGTGGTATGCGGACAGATTTTAAAAACGGTATCAGCACCGGTGTAAGGAACCTGTTGGCCATAATTGGGGTTTCCTGGTGTATTGTAATAAAACTTCCGGCGCAAATTGTATTGGGAATTGCGCATATCGGCAGTTTCATATAAATCATAGATCACCCAGTTGGTAAGGCGCATACGGGCAATGCCTCGTCCACCCAGTGAATCGCAAAGCTTCATACCTGTGATCTGGTAATACGCGGCTCCCCAGTTACGACGTTGCTGCGGATTGTTGGTGATACCACCGGGTATATTGGTTGGATTTTCCTGTTCCATCACCCAGATAGCTTCTTTGTTACCCTGGTAGCGACGTTGGTTGCCATACCAGAACATATCATTAAACGGATCCCCGGGTTGTGTGGATTTGATCCCGAAACGGGTGTTGTTCAAGGCAAATTTTCCACTGTTGATAATCAGATCACACTGTGCTTCGGCCAGGGCTGGTTTACCGGCCCGGATATATACTTCGGCCAGTAACTGCATGGCCTGATATCTGTTGGCACGGGCAGTAGGCTTGCCATTCAAATTGGTCCTGGAGCCAAATGCACCAGGTTCAGGCAGATTAGCAGCAGCATATAACAGATCTTCAATAATCAGGCTATTGACACTGTCAATCGGGGCACGGGTGAAATCTGTTTTAGGTTTGGTCAGGGGATCCCGCTGGATGGGAATGCCGCCAAAACAAGTAGCCAGAATATTATACGCATAGGCCCGGAAGAAACGGGCTTCGCCATTCAGGCTTTTTTTATTGGCGTCTGACATCCCGGCCAGGTTCGGATCTTCAGCATTCTTAATAATAATGTTAGCATTATTAATCATGCGATACGACCAGCCCCATGTAAAGGAAGCCGCCCCATCGGTATTGATCAGCTGGTTGTAATCATAATAGGGCACTTCAATCCCTTGCTTCTGGCTGGGTGGCACAAAAGCGATATCCGTACCGGCATGCCATACACTGGGCCATCCCTGCGGATCACTATAACTGAAAAACGTACTCATATGGTTATACAATCCCACGGCAGAGGCTTCAAAGCCGAGTGAGTCGGTCAGGGTTACCGGCGAATAGCTGGAATACAGTTCTTCTTTCAGGTAATCCTTTTT
>Ga0075154_10001898_pt1 | contig 14194 bp, 3 predicted proteins | sample JI71714BDNA_FD_70965 | JGI IMG/M metagenome (GOLD analysis project Ga0075154, IMG submission 70965) | Wastewater effluent complex algal communities from Wisconsin, to seasonally profile nutrient transformation and Carbon sequestration -... | ecosystem: Engineered > WWTP > Effluent > Algae... | reverse complement strand
AGGTAGTAAATCCTTTCTCTCTTTTCTAAGGAAGTAAATCCTTTCTCTCGTTTCTAAGGTAAATCCCTTCTGGATGTCTGAGGTAGTAAATCCTTTCTCTCTTGTCTGAGGTAGTAAATCTTATCTCTCTTGTCTGAGGTTGTAAATCCTTTATCTCTTGTCTGAGGTAAATCCCTTCTGGATGTCTGAGGTAGTAAATCCTTTCTCTCTTGTCTGACGTAGTAAATACTTTCTCTCTTGTCTGAGGTAGTAAATCATATCTCTTTTGTCTGAGGTAGTAAATCCTCTCTCTCTTTTCTAAGGTAAATCCGTTCTGGATGTCTGAGGTAGTAAATCCATTCTCTCTTGTCTGAGGTAGTAAATCCTTTCTCTCTTGTCTGAGGTAGTAAATCCTTTCTCTCTTGTCTAAGGTAGTAAATCTTTTCTCTCTTGTCTGAGGTAGTAAATCCTTTCTCTCTTTTCTAAGGTAATTCCCTTCTGGATGTCTGAGGTAGTAAATCCTTTCTCTTTTTTTCTCTCTTGTCTGACGTAGTAAATACTTTCTTTCTTGTCTGAGGTAGTAAATCCTTTCTCTTTTTTCTACGGTAAATCCCTTCCGGAGTTAGTAAATCCTTTCTCTCTTCTCTGAGGTAGTAAATCCTTAGTCTCTTGTCTGAGGTAGTAAACGCGTAGTCTATTGTCTGAGGTAGTAAATCCTTAGTCTATTGTCTAATGTGGGAAATCTATGGTCTCTTGTCTAAAGTAGTAAATCCTTTCTCTCTTTTCTAAGGTAATACCTTCTGGATGTCTGAGGTAGTAATTCCTTTCTCTCTTGTCTGAGATAGTAAATCTTTTCTCTCTTGTCTGAGGTAGTAAATCCTTAGTCTATTTTCTAAGGTGAGAAATTCCTTAGTTTCTTGTCTAAGGTAGTAAATCCTTTCTCTCTTTTCTAAGGTAAATCCCTTATGGAGTTAGTAAATCCTTTCTCTCCTGTCTGAGGTAGTATATCCTTAGTCTATTGTCTGAGGTAGTAAATCCTTTCTCTCCTTTCTAAGGTAAATCCTTTATCTCTTGTCTGAGGTAGTAAATCCTTTCTCTCTTGTCTGAGGTAGTAAATCTTTTCTCTCTTGTCTGAGGTAGTAAATCCTTAATCTCTTGTCTGAGGTAAATACTTTGTCTTTTTTCTGAAGTAAATACTTCCTCTCTTGACTGAGGTAGAACCTTTGTCTCTTGTCTGAGGTAGCAAATCTTTAGTCTCTTGTCTGAGGTAAATCTTTTCGCTCTTGTCTGTGGTAGTAAATCCTTTGTTCTGAGGCAAATCTTTTTGCACTTGTCTAAGGTAGACCCTTTATTTCTAGTAAATCCTTTATCTCTAATCTGAGGTAAATCTTTCTCTCTTGCCTGTGGTAAATTCTTTTGCTTTTGTCCATGTTAGTAAATCCTTGCTATCTTTTCTTCAGTGAATCCCTTGTATCTTGTCTGAGGCAATTGCTATTTTATTTAACTAAAATGGCAAGTTAGACAACTAAAAATTGACTGTTATTAAACATGAATTGTTTTAGATCTGCGCTATTTAGATACCATTTGGCAGCCCTGCAGTTCACTTGCTCATCTCTTTACCTTAAGTAGCTTATTCCCAATATAGTGCGTTTGTTGATTTGACCCATTTTGTCAGTTCCTTACATTGTTCTCAACACGCGGATGCGCTCTAGCATGTTTGGTAACGTTTCTTTTGGCTCCGGGGTGCTCATCCCCTTGACGCACTTCTCACATTAATTGTACACTCCAACTGCCTTTATAAACAACTACATGTAGTTCAGACACTTCTCTTATGCTCAAGTCAAAATTGTCACACAATTTTATTCGTATAGTGTTTTGGAGTTGTTTTGTTTGCGAGAAAATTCATTCAGGGTGAATAGAGACTGACTGCAATTGCTTGTGCTTCTTCGAAAGTTATTAAATGAAGAATGTAATTTTTCTTGACTCAAAGAGTTTAATTGCAGTTATGAGATCATAATGGCCATTTCTGATTTCGAAGTCTGTCATTAATGTAAAAGGGACTTTACTTCAGACTACTTTACCCATGATGAGTGCGTTTAGTGCATTTTAATCATCCGTGTTTGCAAAACTTAAACTTTATTGTGCTTTAAGGCTACGGAATTTGTAAGCCTCATAATGATCATTTTTCTTCTAAATCTAGCCTAAGCAGCGAACCACAAACACAAAAACCACATTCATACAGAAAGGAGACACAACATAAAATTTTAGCTATTATTTAACTACTACCATAACAATCCAGGCCCTCGCTGCGATAATCGTATGGTCTCTCTGCTGGCTGCGATATTCGTACCTTAAAAGCCAGAACCGTGTCCATGAAAAGCGTATGCACGATTAATCGGCCGCTGTATCCTCCCAAGTTTTCCTGTCCATCCATTTGTGTTAGAGCTTTTGACCCAGTTGTGCCGCACTAAATAAAACGTCGAATAATATGAATAATCCACAAAAAAAAACTCGACAGATTATGTTTTATTACGGTATCGCTGCAACCTAATTTCGATTGGAACATGTTTCTCTAAGAGTAATTAAGTACGCATTTGTAATTGGTATTTTATAAATTTTTAAAGCACAAATATTGATGAATGGTTAAGAAACCTTGGAAAATCATTTATAATCGTATCAATAGGATTATGAAATGTTATGTGGTTAAAACTTACAATTGCTGAGATTTTAAGCTAGTATTCCTTCCACGAGACCGAGTCAAACTCAAAAAGATTGTCTGCTGTTCAAAATCATGCATTGGATTCGTGAGTTTTGATTGTTTCGGTAAAATAGTAATACTTTGTTCAAAAATCCACCAGGAGTTTTTGGCCTTATTGTAGATGGGATGAAGAGGACTATTTTCTAGTATCTAATTTTCAGTAATGCAATCTTGTGATGTCATACCGAAATTCGAGGTAGCTGGTTTTGAATTTTACTAAAAAATAGTTTCTTTGTTTTGTAACATTGCCTGGTTTATAGCCAAGTAGAAGATTACTTGAGTGGGGAGCGCAGTTCACAATGCTTAATAACCATGAAAGTGTGTAAATACATGCAACAACTTTCAAGATCTCGCTCTTGGGAGAGCCGGAATAAGTACAGTAGCAACCAACGGGATTTCATGCTTAACTGGATTTTTGTTATACGAAATTAACTATTTTTGATTTGGATTTATATTTTTCATTAGTTCTTCCGGTAGACGGTTTAATTAACATATGCCATGCCTTTCAAGAAAAGCTCAGACGAAGATGCCCTAAGGAGTTTGCAAGGAAAAGTTTCAAATGCCAATGGTTCGCCCAACGAGGACAGTCAAAATCAAACCAAGCAATATCTGCGACTGTATGTAGATTGCCCAGTGGCAGACACCCATGCTTTTGTGCTTGTTTCAGCAGGCGATACCATCGCCGACACATGCTTCAAAATAACTGAAGAAGGAGGACGTTGTTTGTTATTACCTCATTTGTTGGAGGGAACCTTTTTCGGTTGTAAGCGACCTGCGGCGTTTCGCATCACGATCCACTACAACGATGGTCTCGCTTCAACTTTTGAAAGAAAAAACGCGGAAGAATCTGCCCTTTCCGACCTTGATGTTGAACATCATAATGTATTTGTATCTTTGGCCATTCAACAACAATCTCCGAATTCAAAATATATGGAGGGTGACAAAGAAAAAGTGACCAATTTTTGTTATACTCTCGATCCGAATGCCGAAACAGGAAGCTTGTTAGAAGATAAATCCTTTGTTGTTTTGCGCTGTGAGGAGAAATCAGCTTTAAAATACTACTATACGCATAATTCTATCTCTGTTCAAAAGACAAATCATACTGTTCAACGCAAAACAACTGTGGATGTCAAAAACGTTGATGACCTAATATTTGAAGATGATCAGAAGACTCCGAAACGATCATTTTCGTCAGTCAATTCATTGGGAGAGGTAACTAGCGTAGATAGTAGGCAGCAACTCAAGCGCCACAAACAAAATAGTCAACCAGTCTTGCAAACTTTACACGGGGGTTTCGCAGAAAATGGCAGTTTTGATAGCAGTGAACAAATCTTTACTCCTAAGAATTTGCAGGATAAAGCAAATGAGAGCAACGAAATGGACCTGCTTCAAAGATTTACTAAAGCCGGTAAACAGCTCAATGTCAGAGGAGATGAAAATACAATAATTGAGAAATACAAGGAGGCAAACAAAAAAGAACATTTTAAAAAGTTCACTTCGAGAGATGATGAAATTATAGGAACTCAGAAAGAGAAGGAGACAAGCAAAAGTGAAGCGGAACAGCTAGACAATTCTAACCAAGCCTTTAAACAGCCTCATGTGAGAGACGACAAAATTATAGTAATTGAAAAAGAAAATGAGCCTAGAGAAATGAAGGAGCTACAAAAATTTACTCAATCTGGTAAACATCCCACTGTGAGAGATGATGACATTATAGGAGTTAATAGGGAAAATGAGACAAGCAAAATAGAACAGCTACAAAAACTTGCCCAAGCTGGTAAACAGCCTGGTGAGAGAGATGATGGAATCATAGGAACTGAGAAAGAAATTGAGACAAGCAAAAGTCAAATGGAACTGCTACCGCCCGATGTCAGAGAATGTGATACAATAAGAGCTGAGAAAGAAAAGCAGACAATCCAAATGGAACAGCTTCAAATATTTATCAAAGACGTTGAACAGTCTTTTGTGAGACATGACGAAAATTTAGGAACTGAGAAAGAAAGTAAGTCACGCGAAATGAAGCTGCTACAAGAAGTTTCCACTGCTGGTAAACAGGCCCATGTCAGAAATGATGAAATTATAAGAACTATCAGAGAAAATGAGACAAACAAAATGGAAAAGCTGCAAAACCTTACTAAATCTGGTAAACTGCCCAATGTCAGAGAAGATGATATTATAAGAACAGAGAAAGAAAAGGAGACAAGCAAAATGGAAGCTGGTAACGATCTTACTGTGAGAGATGTAACCGTGGACAGGAAAAGGAAGCTCGAAAATATTGAAACTACTAACAAAATGCAAATTCATCAAGAAGTTCTGATGGAAGCCGAATCTAAAACTGCCAACACAGGCAATCTCATAGAAGACACAATTGGCAGTGATGATTCTTCAACATCAAGTTCTTCGACAACCTCGTCATCCTCTTCGTCCTCATCCTCCTCTTCTTCATCCTCAGCTTCCTCCTCATCAGCGTCATCCTCTTCATCATCATCCTCATCATCTTCATTGGTGTCGTCGTCTTCCTCCAACTCATTTTCGTCCTCCTCTGTTTCCACTACTCGTGAATCTAGCCGTAACCCAAAAAAACACATTGAAGAGCTTGGGAAATATCCGGAAGAACACATCACAAAACGGGAATCAGATAGAGTGTCACCAGTAGGAGACAGAAAAAGCAGTTCTGGCAGTGACTCTTACCAACGCTCGTCAAATAATGCTGAGGGTTCAAGTTCATCGGACAATGATATTCATGGTAAAGGCGACAAGAAACATCAGCGAACCACTTTTGATTCAATGGCTTCAAAAGTTGCTGCTAATCCAAGAGATGCAGATCTAAACCAACCGGCTTCCGAAAATAGTAGGCGACGCTCAAAGCCTCTTGTTCCTCCTACTCAAATTATATACATGAACGCTGTGGACAAAGAAATAGGGAAGGATGGGATGCCTTTCTGGCCTTCAGAGCAAAAAATTTCAACAAAATCTCCGGATTCAGACATTCTTAAATCTGGTCTGCATCTAGACAAAAATACCAAAAAAAATTTGACACCTTCTAAGATTGGTAAAGAAAAACATACCAGCAAGGCGAAAGATACTGAAATTGACCTATATCAAAATAAGAAATCAGAAAGCATTGACGTGAGTAACGAAAATATTTTGAAGGGCCTGAATTTGGATATGAAGAAAAATCCAATTGCTGCCAATAAAAGTGTTGCGCAACAAGAAAATGCAGGCAAAATTGTGCAAGATTCCAAGGACAAGTCTTGTGAAAAATCAGAGACAAATTCTCCTAACTCCTCTGATAAGTTGAATTCAACTCTCAATAAAGCTGTCAGTAATTTAAAAAAGTTAGACATGACAGTTGTACTTCCAGGCAAGGAAACAAATCATTACACGAGTGAATCACCTCTTAATCCGAAGGTTATACAACTCCAGGCTACCGAGAACTTGGATAGTTCAGTGGATTCCAAGAGGACAATGGAAAATCCTACCAAATCTCACAGTCATACTGAATCTATAATTGATCATGAGCCTTCAAATTTTTTTAACAACTCCCCGAGTCGAGCCAGACTTCAGCGTATGTCGTTGGTTGAATTGCAGGAAGTATGTAACTTGATGAAGATCCCAAACCAAGGATACAAAAAAGCTTTGATTGAGAGAATTCTTAGCAGGAACGAATTTGGTAAGGCTACTTCTGGCCATTCAGATAAATCACTTGTGACACAACATGCGAATGCATATCTTCTTTTTTCGAAATTTACGCGTTCAGAGTTGCTAGCAAAGCATCCTCAAATGAATTTTGTACAACTTGGTGAAACTATTAGTTCTCAATGGAAAGATTTATCTGAAAAAGAGAAACAAGTTTGGATGGAAAAGAATCATGAGATACAAACATCTCAAACTGATGGCCAAGAGAAGTTCGCTAAGAATAGTAAAGCGGAAGTATTTGAGGATCAGAAACAGGTTAATTCTGGTAGCTTATCACTTCATGATAATGACAGTGATAGTGATGATATTCCGATAAGCCAACTTGTTGCCGGGAAACGAACTGCGCCGAAAATTGATCAAGCCGAGTCGTGGGATTTTGATTCGTCTGGGGCCAACACCAAAAAGAATGAACCTGGTACTTCTGGGACTAAACAAGTAAAGGATTCTGGGGCAAATAAAAGAATCTCGATTGTGAAGAGTGGTGCCGCTAAAACGAAAAAGCCGTTAGAGATGTCCTCGGTTAAAGGATTTGAAAACTTCCAGGCAGACATTAGCTCAAAGCTCCAGGATTTAGACGTGATCCCCAAGGTGAGGGAGGCCTTGATACAAAACGCATGGAAGTCCAGGTGCTTATCAAAGAACTTCACTCAAAACCAGAATACTCAAGGTAGTATTAAAATATCCGATGGAGATGAATTATCTGCAGAACAGGAGATGTCGAAAAAACATAAACTCTTCGACTCTTCCGATCAATCTACCGGTAGGCCACAAGCCTCCAAAAGTACAATGATGATCAGCAGCAAAGAATTCAAAACTGCTAGCGGTGAAGGTTCGAACTCCGCCACGAAATCTGCAAGGAAGAAAATTAGCGAGTTTGACGAATTTTCAGTCAAGTCTACTCCTTCCAATCACACTCCAAAAAATAAAAGCCACTCAGACATAGATTTTAAGGAAGTGCAAGCTGCCATGAAATCAAATGATGGTACTTTTTTAAGGAAAAAGTTGCTTGAAGCTGGGATAGCTAACCTGGGTGCCCATCGCATGGAAGAAAGCTGGAACGGATTGACCAGGTCCTACAACAATTTCAGTAGATCTTTTAATCTGTACTCAGGATTGAAACCATGTCCAGTTTGCAAAAAACATCGTAACGGTGTTGTATATTGTCGTCTCAAGAAAAAGCATACTGAACTCATGGAGGGCGATGATGGCATAGAATTAGACAACTTTTACTCATTATTTTAGAAACAATTAATTCAAATTAAAAGGTGTAAACTAAATGACGGAAATGAGATTTACCACCGAGTGAAGTCCTAACAACAAAGAAGTAACTTGGAGCAGAAGGAACACATTAATGTTAAAGTGCAATTATGCAAGACTATTCTAACGATTGTGCAAAAGAGCCCAAGGTCAAATAGTTTTTAAACAACGGAGATGACAAAGAGAAGATGAATATGGTGACTGTGATGGTTGCACATTTACAGATTGTTGCCAATAATTGGATTCTACTTTATGAAAATCCACGATTTATGTGTTCAAAATAAAATTTTCTACCAAAGGCATAACATCTACATTTCTAGTGGGTGACTTTCCTAAGTATGAGAGGAATAGTTTCTCCCTAGGAAACACACTATTATTCTCAAGTCTGAAAGAAAAATACTGAAATCCTTGAGACAGCCAAAACAGCAACAAGTTTGTAGTAATCAAAAATAATACTACTACTTAATTAAGAGTTGTAACATTCAAAAAAATTTAAAGGTTACCAAACATAAACTGTTGAAGAATAAAAAATAACAACGAAAACAAGATCTGTCACCAGAAATCTTGGCCCCAAAATTAAAAATTGTTGGCGGGCCAAGCCTTAAAAAACACATAGAAATTGTTGAGAAGAATCTCCTACATATTGGTCTTGTTTCAAAGTGAGAATTATTGTGGCTGAAGACATTTTCAGACTTTTAAATTTTTCTGGATGATGATGTTGTCTGTCAATAATATCATTCCCGATCAAATCATACTAATCTCATCAAAGAATGCAAACTATCCCACGAAGTTATAGCTGAAAACACAAACACCGGACTCGTCGTATTTATCTCCCGCCCTCTACAAATTTTCGTAACTGGTTGAAATTCGCCTAAGCCTGTTTTTTTTCACTATACTGAATGAGAAATTCCTATTTGCTATGTGAAGGTATTCATGCGGTTCTATCGAACTGAAACATTAACTGTTGAATTGCATACCTCTTTTTCAATGCGATTGAATATATATGATACCTCTGAAATCTCTAGTTAGATGTTTTGTGAACTTGTTGAATCGTATCCATTACATGCTTTTATCTAAACAAACTAGCCAATTATCTTGCCAACCTTAGTCTTAATTTTCATTCCATACTTTTGGTCAATAAATTACTAAAACGTTAGCTTGCCTAATGGCAATATTTTCTAACAAAATTTCTGAGTTTTGTTCAGAAACTGCATTTTTTATTTCATGCACAAATTATAATTCTTGCAATTTGATATCTGTGGGATCCAGTTTTTCGAGCAAACTTTTTGATACTTTTATCATCGTCTTAATTACTTCCTTGAATTACTGCCCACCGATTCCAATCATTTATCAGATTATGATGTTGAAGGTCAGCGCAGATCAGTTCACTCTAAAAATGTAGTCCTATATCTTTCTACGGAATCGTGTTGACATCTCAACATCTTCTGCACTCTATGGGTTACAACCCTCATGTCAGAAGCTTCAATCTATCCTTTTCAATAAAACTCTTAAAGCACCTTGCTCAGAGTACATTCGATTTTAGCATTAAAATTAATCGAAAAATGATCTAGTTCCGCTTCATATACAATACTGTAGATAGAATAGTTAATGATGCTTGAGATGAGCAGGTTGAAGTAGTTTCCATCTGACACCTTGAGAGTACGCACTCCAGTCTCAACTTCTATCTCAAGCTTATCTGTCCTTGTGATTACTTTGAGAGTCCATTCTTTGATTTTAAGCTTACATGAACGTTCATATCATTTTACAGTTGAGCTTTTGTTGGAAAGTAGATCTCATTTTTCATTCTTAAAGCAACACTCCAAAATATAAAGCCGCTATAACAACCAAATACTCGTCATCTGCAGCAGCTTCCACCACTATGGCAACGAAAAACCTTAATAATGGATTTGATGTATAGGAACATTTGGAAGATAAAGAAGACGAGGAAAAACTTAAACTTTAGATTTTGTGGATGTCATAGTGAGATAGTTAAACTCAAGCTCATCACGACAGCAACACCAAGATAAATAATACGAAATACAACCAGTAATTAGTCAAGATAGCACATAAATAGACAAATACATATAAATTGAAAAGTGAAGCTAGCTCATCACATTCATAGCATCGTTCGAGCCCAACCACAAAAAAAATTCATAGACATGGTAATAACAGAGATGAAATGCAACTGCCTTACAAATTTGAATATGATAGTGACCACAGAATACAGTTTTGGCCCAGGCGTCCTAAACCTAAGGCAGGACAGGACAACAATGAAAAGACCGAACATTTGTTTACTGATGTGCACCAGTGTAAATGGTGAATCTCAGTATGGCATGTCGACAATCAGAAAATATTACATCAGTTGTTTTGTCTGTGGATGAGGAGATAATATTTTGGAATCATTGTTAGGGAATGATTTTACTACTGACCAAGATAAGAAACTAGAACACATGAGTATTTGGGAATGCGTATAAATTTCAGTTGTCCATGTGAGAATATTTCAACGAGATGATCAACATCGCACTGCAGGACTTGGATGAAGTGGCACCAATACGAACATCAATCCATCTAATACTGTCAACACAGCTTCAAACTATCAGAGAAGAAATGAAGATCTTTTCTTATTCAAGAAGTCTTGCCCAGACTTGAAGACAGCAGCCACATTTGTAACAAAATGGTTAAGAATGATGGGGGAAAGCACCAGAAGATACAATTGGAATATGCTGCCATCTTTTTATTATGCTTTAACAATTAGTAATTCTTGCATGCAGTATTTTTCTCAGGAAAAAGAAAAACTTTTGTTGTGTTACTAAGGAAACGATTAATCTTCAAAGTTTAACTTTTTGCATAAATGTTAATTTATTTCATGTTAAATTTCAGGGATCTTCTTCTTTTTAAATCAACTTTTTAATTGTTTTTCAGCCGCATCGCTCTCGCTCATATATGCTGATTCTCGTTGTCTTTGTTTATAAGAAACTTAGCTCTCTTCAAATCTTAAATACTTCATTGTCATGTAAATCTTTTTGTCACAAGTTTTAGTTGGTTCTGGAATTATCGTCATCTCTCCTCCATTTCTTACATTTTGGTATTTTATTCTTCAGAGAATTGTTAAACCTTTGGCAATTTTAGGTAGTTCAGTTTAGATAAAAACTATGATATATTATGAACATAAAATGCGCTAGTTAAGCATCTAAGGAAGATAATCTCAAAAAGTCATTTCTATGTAAGTCTTCAGCCATACATTAGAGACCGATACACAACAAATAGTGAAACCTAAGATCTTAATTTTGAGACTACATAGAGTTAACAAACTCTAAAGTCTAACCTAATTGGTTTCAGATTATGTATCTTCATAAACTCATTCAGGAATGTGAAATTAAATCATAATCTACAAAAATAATTCAATACTTATTAAATATTCGAACTTTGCAAATCATACAACATAGTCATGATTTCCTTAATCTGCTTCATCTCAGTTGTCATTTCACTTTTCATTTGTGTGAGTTGTGTCTTCATACCATCTACTTCTTTCCTATCGGTTGTCATCTCCTCTTTTATTTCCTCCTGAAGTTTCTTAACTTCGGCTTTTAACTCGTTCATTTGATAGAGGCGCTGTTCTTGAAGAGTATCTCCTTTGGACCTCTTGGCGATTCTTTGTACGAATAACCACTCTCTTACCTGGGGAGGCCATAAAAATCCAGCAGAGACCAGACCAATTATGAGCCAGACTGGGATAAGAAATAATCCAGCTGCCAGCCTGAAAATAAGGTAGCAATAAAATTCGAGGGACGTGGCACTGAGATCTTGGTCTTCGTATAGCGCGATGAGATTTTTCCATGAACCCTGACCGAATGTGTCTTTCAAGTTGGCTGCGTAATCGTCTTCGATATCCTGCGGAATACTGACCGATGCCTCTCGGGATTCGCCAATACAGCATTTACATTGCAACACTCCTATAACTTTAGTGATCCATGGGCCTGAACTAATCAAGTCAATTTCAGCAACATAATCGAGACGATTTGACCAGAAGACAATTTGCGCTCGTTGATTTTTGATCACGACGTAGCGATCAGTAACGATTGCGATTAGGACATTTGCGAGTAGGATAACCACTAAAAACATGAAAGCTACGAACAGCCAAGTGGCAGCTGGTGATGATACAAAAAGTGTCTCATCAACTTCTCCCAAAAGCATGGTATAAACCTTCAATAAGGCATTCCAGAAATCACAAAAAGGAAAATAAGCTTCCATTCTTGAATCATAGTCTTGGCTAGCTCTAGAAAGGAATTCAACACATTGTGGTGATCCCTGGAATACGGTGACGAACATTTGAGCGAATCCGACGAGAATAACTACTAACGCCAAAAGAAACGCTACGAGGCGTTGGACAACGTAGAATAGACCATTGACAAATACCGCAAAATCGATGAGTGTGCTCTTTAAAAAGGAAAGAACTAATAACCAAATAAAGATGGTAGATACTGCTGTTCCACTGCGAAACTGGTCATCGTAAATACATTGCTCATCGGATGCATCTGGGCACATCATAGAATCAGTCTGCATGACAATGGCCCAGAAAAAGACGATGAAGATACAGGAAACGTCGAGAGCATTGACGCCATCGAAAAGCCACGTTTTGAACAAACCTAATGAGGCTAGAGAGATCATCTGAATTATCTCGCGCAATAAAAAATAGAGGCCTCCGAGGTATAAAAAAAGAAGATACCACCAGGTGAGTGGAGGCGGATTTTGCTTATGGATTTCATAGTACTCGTTGGGGAAGCGCAAATTGACTGCCTGGCTGACTGCAAGGCGGAAGAACACAATAATGAGTACTATAAAGTAAAAGTCAAGAATAAGAATCATGGTCGGGAAGCGTTTGGATATTTTGTAGTTGAGCACATCCTGTACAAGTGGGGTAACTACTGCCTGTTGTCTGAGAAAGCCGGGCAATGACTGAAGTGCAGTGAAAAAGTCGGCTGTAGCACGAGGAGCCGCATTAAGGTACAAATCGAGACACTTGGTGGCATTGTTACGTTCATTTTTCTGTTCCGGGCCTAGCCTGTTAGCTTGAGTGGACAGAAGATGCAGTGGCAACTGACCGTCTTTGTCAGCTGAGTTGACAATCTCCCTATTTTCAGACAAGAGATGTTTGACGACAAGAGGGGATGCAGTACGATCTGCATTACCAAGCGCAAAATGAAGCGGAGTTCTTCCCTTTGATCAATAGAATGAGAGAAAAAATGTTGAGAAAGGGATCTAAATATCTGAGTGAATACGGTTATTGCAGTGAATGAATACCTTGTTGTCTGTTGCGGTGATGCTTTCAGGAAAGGCGTCAGTCAAAACTCTCAGAGCGTCTTGACTGATTCCGTAGGCACATGCATAGTGTAACGGAAGCATGCCATTTTCGTCAGGACAAGTTGCAGCTCCACTTGCTACCAGCAATTCGACAACTGCGGGACTTGCAGGACGCTGAGTGTTGCCCAGAGCAAAATGAAGTGGTGTACGGCCACGCTTGTCGGATGCAGAACGACTCTCAGTGTAAGCTTCGACAAGAATGCGCAATACATCGAGGCTAGCGCCGTTGGCGCAAGCGTAGTGGAGGGGCAGCCAACTAAAGGAGTCAGTCATCTGCACGGTATGGGGCGCGATGTTAAGTAGGCTCTGGACAACATCTACGGGGGGACAGTTACGGCAAGCCAAATGCAAAGGCGTGGTGTTGTAATCCCCAAGAGTCTCTGCGCCAGCTACCAAAACCGAGTGCTTAGCCCGGTTTGCGTCCACCCAGTCGCGGATCAAGTTCCAAGTTTCCACGTCGTCCTCTTGAGCAGCATCACAGAGTATGTGGAGTTTTGGAATTTCTTCTTGGTCCCCTGCATCTGCATGTGTAAAGCCACCATCAAAGGTCTCAGTGTCCCAAGTCGTCACTGAGTGATTTCTAGCGAAGCCGCCTCCATTAGGACCTGGATTATTGGGCGGAGGGGCACCTCCAACGCCATAAGAAACATGTGCGAATGGCACATTACTGGCATTGCCGGCACCATAGGGGGATGTCGGACGATTGTTGTCCTGGCCAAAGGGCGAAGCTCTGCCTCGGTTCATTTCACTATTGAATTCAATTTTTGCCTTAGCTTTTGCTGTAAAGCACGAAAAAAGAGCAGTAGTTTGTTGAATTTGAAAAAGCTCATCATACAGTTAGTTGTCATGTTGGTTTCTAGTACAGCTGCGCACGAATCAGCCCAGAAATACAGATACAGTACGATACTGTAGATTCAATGCGCTTGACTAGCAAATTGTCACTAAACTTTCTCCAGTCACGTTTGTGCCGGAATAGACGCTGGATTGGTTATGTTAGCCGTGTGGAAGGCAAATTTTATTGAAATTGCCAACTGTTTGCCTAAACTTGTATATTTGACCACTGTACTTGGTACTTGTAGTCTTGAATCGCAAAAGCACATGAATAAATGAAGAAGTGAAGAATTGAAGAAATGAAGAAAT
>Ga0075154_10001897_pt1 | contig 14197 bp, 14 predicted proteins | sample JI71714BDNA_FD_70965 | JGI IMG/M metagenome (GOLD analysis project Ga0075154, IMG submission 70965) | Wastewater effluent complex algal communities from Wisconsin, to seasonally profile nutrient transformation and Carbon sequestration -... | ecosystem: Engineered > WWTP > Effluent > Algae... | reverse complement strand
CACAAATAAACTGTCTACTTCTACGCCTAGAACTAAACCCAAAAATGAAAAAATACCCAGAGTAATTAACACATCGTGGAACAGGGCAACAAAAGCAAAAAAGGCATAATCTAACTGAAATCGGAAGGTCAGATAAATAGTAATGCCTGCAAAAGAGAGAAATAAAGCCAACAATCCCGAAGTAAATAATTGTTTACCGAGAGTAGGACCTACCGTATCAATTTGAGTAGATTTAGGGGCAAAATCACCTATTTTCTCACTCAAAGCTGTTTGCAACTTAGTCCGCTTTTCCACATCCAAAGTTTTCGTTCTTAGCGATAAACCTCGCTGTTCTTTGCCGACAACTTGAATGGTACTACCGGCTAAACCTTGGGTATCGAGGACTTCCCGGACAGCAGCAAGATTGATGGGTTTACAATTTTCTGGTTTCGTACAGTCAAGTTCAAATTGTAGCCTAGTGCCACCGATAAAGTCCAAACTAGGGCGTAGGGGTGCACGGATGTCGGGACGAGTCCAAGAAATTGCCATCGAGACTATACCCGCAAGGATAATCGCGGCGGAAATACTCCACCAGATCGATCGCTGTTTGATTACACTGAATTTCATAAGTTGAAGGAAGAAGGAAGAAGGAAGAAGGAAGAAGGAAGAGGGAAGAGGGAAGAGGGAAGAAGCAAGAAGGATGAGGGATGAGGGAAGAAGCAAGAGGGAAGCAATCAGTAGTTAACTTTTAAGTAAGTCCACCTAATTAAACGTAAGATACAGGTGGCTAAAAAGCTTGCTGTATGAGCATTCTTCACCTCGATCTTCTTCCTTCTTCCTTCTACTTAACTGTTAACTATTGGCAGTTTTCGACAAATTAGGACAGAACCATTCAGGTTTCCGCAATTCTGGAAAGCCCAAAACTACCAACATTAGAGTGCGGCTACAAGTGATAGCAGTAAACATACTGACTGCGACACCCAAGGCTAGCGTGACAGCAAACCCTTTCACTAAACCCGCACCCAAGTAGAACAGCGCTGCACAAGCAATTAGTGTTGTGACGTTACCATCTAAAATGCTAGAAAAAGCCCGGTAAAAACCCGATTCTACAGAACGGTATAGGGTTTTTCCAGCCCGCAACTCTTCTCGCGTGCGTTCAAAAATCAGCACATTGGCATCCACAGCCATACCAATGCTGAGCACAAAACCAGCAATTCCCGGTAGCGTTAAGGTTACTCCCAACAGCACGAAAGCAGCCCAAGTTAACAAAGCATAAATTAACAGGGCAATATCTGCAATTACGCCAGGGAGTCGATAGTAGGCGATCATGAAAATCAAGACTAAAACTAAACCCCCAATCCCTGCGGTGATACTGCTTTGAATACTGTCTTTACCCAAACTAGCACCGACTGTGCGGTTTTCAATAATTTCTACGGGTACTGGTAAAGCACCACCGCGCAGTTGCACTCCTAAATCGTTAGCTTCTTGGGCTGTAAAACGACCTTGAATTACGGCATTGCCTCCTGTAATTCCTGTTTGGGCAAATTCTACGCCCACTACAGGAGAACTAATCATTCTTTCGTCTAGAAAAATGCCGAGAGTTCGTCCAGTTCCGGCTAAATTTTTAGTAAGTTCGCCAAATAATTCGCCTCCTCTGGTGTCGAAACGGAGAGCGACATTCCATTCGTTACCAGTGGGTTGAGCTTGAGCATCCTTCAGGTTGCTTCCGCCGAGTTCACTACTTTTGTATAGTTTCGAGATTGCCTCATTACTCCTTTTCAAAGCAGCTTGATTTTCTTTAAATGCTGCTTCATTGGGGGTAGTTTTTAATGCTGCTTGTTTGGCGAGTAATTCCTGCTGCAACTGCCTCTCTATGGCTAATTGGGCTTCTGTTCCTGGTAGTTGTTCCCGGAATTCTAGCTTGGCGGTGCCGCCCAAAACTCGTTCTGCTTGCTGGGGGTCATTTACTCCTGGCAATTGTACGATAATTTGGTCTTCTCCTACTGTTTGTACTAAGGCTTCGGAAACTCCTAAACCGTTGACGCGATTTTCTACGATGCGTCGCACTGCTTCTAACATTCCCTGGTCAATTTTGGGGATGGTGGGGGTAGTTTTGACTTGAATTGTGAGTTGTGAGCCTCCTTGCAAGTCTAATCCTAGCCGCGTAGGAAGTGTTACTATGACAGTAGTGGCGGCGATGATTAAAACAAAAATTAGGGCTAATAGTGAACGTTGTTTTTGCATATTTAATTATTTGTTATTGGTTATTAGTCATTGGTTGTTAGTTGTTTTTTATTTGTTATTTGTTGTTTGTTATTGGTTTTTTGTTATTGGGTTAATAGTTAATTGTTAATTTTTGTTGGTTATTTGTTATTTGGTTAATGACCAATAACCAATAACCACTAACCAATAACCACTAACCACTAACCACTAACCAATAACCGACAACTAACAACCAATAACTAATAACCAACAACCAATGACTATTTATACTCGTAGGGCTACCATTTTTTGCACGGCTTCGATAATTTGAGCTGGCTGTACAATTGTCAGTCTTTCCAAATTACCGTTGTATGGTGTGGGGATATCTTGTGATGAAAGTCGCAAAACTGGTGCGTCGAGTTCGTCAAAGTAGCGATCGCTAATTGAGGCAATTAATTCCGCACCGATGCCTCCTGTTTTCATGCACTCCTCCACAATAATTACTTTGTGGGTTTTGCGAATGGATGCACCAATGGTATCCATGTCAAGGGGTTTGAGAGAAATTAGGTCGATTACTTCTGGATCGCAACCCTCTTTTACGAGTGCGGGCACGGCTTGCATGACGTGATGCCTCATCCGGGAATAGGTCAAAATTGTGACATCTTTGCCCGATCGCACTATTTCCGCTTTGTCCAGTGGCACTAAATATTCTGTTTCTGGCAAATCTTCTTTCAAGTTGTAAAGGAGAACGTGCTCGAAAAACAGCACTGGATTATCATCGCGGATGGCTGATTTTAAAAGCCCTTTGGCATTGTAAGCAGTCGAACAGGCAACTATTTTTAGACCTGGAACTGCTTGGAAATAGGCTTCCAGTCGCTGAGAGTGTTCGGCGCCTAGTTGCCGGCCCACACCACCGGGACCGCGAATTACCATGGGCATTTTGAAGTTGCCGCCGGAGGTGTAGCGCAGCATTCCAGCATTGTTGGAGATTTGGTTGAACGCTAGGAGCAAAAAGCCCATGTTCATGCCTTCGATGATCGGCCGCAATCCTGTCATTGCTGCCCCTACGGCCATGCCTGTAAAACTATTTTCGGCGATCGGGGTATCGAGGACGCGGAGGTCGCCATATTTATTACAGAGGTCTTTGGTGACTTTGTAGGAACCGCCATAGTGGCCTACGTCTTCGCCGAGTACGAATACAGCGGAGTCGCGGGCCATTTCTTCGTCTAGGGCCTCGCGGAGGGCGTTGAACAATAAGGTTTCTGCCATAGGAGGTGAATGATTGCAGGAGGGTTAGATTAGAATCTTAACCTTTTGGGGGTGTGGATTTGAATGCGATCGCAAATTCGGCAGTTACAACCTGAGATTTTGCCAATCTATATCATAACATTTGTCTTATGTCAATAAATATTTAAGTTAAAATAATACTAACTTGCCTGCCCCTAGCAGAGGAATATTATGCTCCAGACAAAACCTCAACTAACTCTGGAAGAGTTTTTCGCTCTTCCCCAAGGAGAAGGCGATATTACCTACGAACTTATTGACGAGCAAGCAGTACCGAAGATGTCACCTAAAAAATTTCATTCTCGCCTCACCCGAAGCCTCATAAAAATCCTCGAACAGTGGGGTGAGCAAGGGGGAGAAATTGGTGTAGAATGGGGGGTGAAATTAACCAGACTGGGGCGAGACTGGGTGCCAGTACCAGACCTTTTATATGTTTCTTACGAACGCTTGTCTCCTGAGTGGAATCAAGATGAAGCCTGTCCTGTAGTCCCTGAATTAGTCATAGAAATTATTTCACCAGAACAGACTTTTGGTCAGTTAGCTGCTAAAGCGAGAAATTATTTAGATGCTCAGGTATTGCGGGTTTGGGTGGTAGATAGCAAGGCTAGAAGTATTACAGTTTTTTACCCCGATGCAGCACCGCAGACTTATATCGGAGATACGCTATTAACAGATACACTTTTTGAGGGATTAGAATTTACGGCAGAACATCTATTTCAGATGGCAAAAATACCACCCACCTTCTGTTAGATACTGGACTTACTCTAGAAGTAGGGGTTATAGATATTCGGTTTGGTTGAGCGAGGCTTACTTAATTGGTCATTAATTGGTAAACTCCACATAATATCGTTGACCGTTGCATGGTCATGATTTAACCACAGAGAACACAGAGAACACAGAGAGATCCCAGAGAAATGAATAATTCCTCTGAAGACAGGAATTGATCTAACAACTACAGGACTTACGCATAACTAATGACTAATTTGGGCAAAATGCTTTTGCAATAAATTGTGAATAAATCGATAACGCCGATCGCCCGTTTTTTGCATCAGCAAGCGCCCCGCTGCTACATCGAGGAAAAGACTGTAATTCCAAGGAATGTACCCATTAGACCACAGCACTAGGTGCAAGATAAATTTTTCAAGGGCTGGAATCCCCGGTAACAAAGCACTAATTACCGATGCGATCGCCCCTGCTATCAATCCCCAAATTGAGCCACTAACCAAAGTGGCCGCTAATCCCAAAATCACCCAAATCAGCCCGCCCAGCAGCTTAACTCCAAAGTAATACGCCCGCTGCTGTTCGCCAGTTTCTAGCCAGGTAAAGGGTATTTTATCGAGTAAAACTTCTTGAATTCCTTGCTGTTCCATCTTGTTCGCCAGCCATCCCAGCCAGTGCCGTATTTGTTCCGATCGCAGTTCTTTACCTTTGGGATACTGCTTCACTTCCCCAGTCATTTGGCGACGAATGTAGGCTGTCAATAGGTATTTGCGTTGTTCTTCTGCTGAATTTAAACGCTTCCAAGATTCGATTAATATGTCTTCGTAGGCCAAAGCCATCATGCTTAACAATAGTGGTGCTTTAGCCATTTTTAACAAATCCGGCTCCGGTTCGAGGCTATACCAAAGTTCGCGACTTCTGGCTTCTAAAAGATAATTTTTAATTTGAGTTTCGGTCAGAGGTTTCAATAAAACTGCTGCGTGCAGACTCAATCTATTTAGACAGTTTTTGTAAACTTCAAAATTGCTACAAACTACTAAATGTTGGGGTGCTAATTCACTGGCAATAAACTGATTTATTGCTTGAATACATAAGTCTTGGCGGTGAGTTTCTACTTGTTCCAAACCATCTAGCAAAGGCAGTAATTTGTGTTCTTTAAGCCACTTTTTACCTACCGCCGTGGGGATGTCGTATTTAAATTTAAGTTGAGCAATTAACCAATCGGCGATCGTCCCGGATTCGGCTTTCCAAGTACCGAGTTCAAATAGTACCGGTAGTGGCTTGGTAGCATCTTTTTGGGCGCGGGAAACTAAGACCAGAGCTAATTCTAACAGTGTAGTGGTTTTTCCGGCACCCGTCGCGCCTAAAATGACCAATTTACCCCCCGTGCGATCGAACACTTTTGCCACGCTAGCTTTGGGAGGTAGCTGAAAACTAGGACGGTTTCCCACCTTGACTTCGACATCCCAACAGCGGGTGACACCGGGAGGCGCAGCTTCTTGACGGAGGTTTGATAAGACGGCATTGTGCAAAGAGTGCGATCGAGATGCTTGGACTTCCCGCTTCACATCCTGGAGTAATCGATCGCGAGGCGGTTGTAATCTCAGAGGAATCAATCTTGACATTTTAGTTAATCGGCTCAACCTTACCCTGGATGCTTGATTTGCCAGATTAGGCACAACTGGCTCACAGCAACAGTACCATCACTATAGGTGTTCAGTAAATATTAACTAGAATTGGACATCTCCCGCAGCCGGAAGCACGGGGCTTTAGACCCATTTTTTCGGTAAACTTTGCCCTAATAGGATTGTTCTGTAGAATTTGCCCTCACCTGGTGTTGTTGATTATTCTGGATATAGCGCTCCCAAACATCCATGAATATTTCAAAAATATATGTCATTAAAAACTAGCCAAATCATCATCCTCTGCCTAGCAGGGCTATCAACGGCGATCGGAGTAGCCTGGGCAACCATACAGTCAGGTTCGATGCAAGTCTCAAATCCTGCCGTGACAGAATCAGCAGTATCCGACAAAAAAACTACTTCAGCGGTTCCAACCACAATTCCTAAATCTCAGAATACCGAACCACTGGAACTAAAAACCAGACCCATCCAATCTCAGAAATTGCAACCTCAACCTGCGAAAAATTCCCCAGTTACATCTTCTGTAATCCCAGAAAACTCGAAGCCAAAAGTTGAGCCGATATCGATCGCACCTCCCGATGGGGGCTGCAAAATCAGTATGGCTGTAGTCAGCGATCCCAATCCACCGCTAAATGTGCGATCGAACCCAGGAGTAACAGACAGCAAAATAGTAGGAACACTCAAAAATAATACCTTTGTTTCCGTCGCCGAAGAAGAAAATGGCTGGTTACGAATTACCGATCCAGTTGCCGGTTGGATTGCCAAAAACCGCACCGAAAGTAGTTGTCCCAATGTGCGACAGGAGATTAACTTTTTGCCTGGGGGTAATGAGGCTATTGTGAAAGGTCGAATTATTGGTGGTGGCAGTCACTCTTACATAATTCGCATCCTTAAAGGTCAAACAATGACTGTGAGGAACCGCAAAGATGTTTTTCCACAAATTTTGAGTCCTGATGGGAAACTGTTGGGAGGAGATCCTTATCAAAACAATCCAACTGAGTGGAGTGGAAAAGTTCCCGTTACTGGTAATTACACATTTCAACTAGACTCAAATTTCCGAGGATACGAATATGAATTTTCAGTAAAAGTCCGATAAGTGTGCAGGTTTGTAACATAGGAATTATCTCAAATCCTCTCTTCATCGTCCTGTATTAAACTCTCTCTTCTCTTCCTTCGCGTACTTCGCGCCTTCGCGGTTAAATCATTCCGATACAACCGGAATTGATATAAATCATGACCATGCAACGGTCAACAATATTACGGATTGGTAGTGAGAAACCAAGTTTTTAGGATAATACTTCCTGGAGGGGCAAAGATTCGCTAAAAAATCCGGTTTCTTTGTGGGAGTGCGTAAGTCCTAAAATTAAGGAATCGCTCCTAGGGAAACATCCAGAATCGCAAATTTTTCCCAATCTTCTGAATCAAAGTGCCACCATTCTGTTGTGATTCCCATAAATCCTTGCTTTTTCATCGCATCTTCCAGCAATTTACGATTTTTACGAGATAGGGCGCTGCCTCCTTGATAATCTCTGTGAGCTTTTACGGTAAAATCATCAAAGGGTGTGGGCATTTCTAATTCTTTGCCCGTGCGATCGACTAAAGTTAAATCAATAGCAGCACCGCGATTGTGGCGCGAACCCCTAGCAGGATTAGCCACATAGCGGGGATCTGGCAAAACTTGCCACATTTGTTTTGTAACGGAGAAAGGTCTGTAGCAATCGTAAACTTTCAAACCCAATCCGATTTTTTCTAAATCTGTTTGAACTAGGGCTAACTTTTGAGCAACGGAACTTCTCAAGGCACATTTGGCTGTGGAGTAGAGTTTTCGTTTTAAGAAATTGTTAGCTGTGGCGTAGCGAATATCGAGACGAATGTTGGGGTTGACAGTGCGGATGTCAACCAGTCGCGCCCAATTGGGAAGTTGACTCATGAAAATACTTTCAGGTACTACGGGGTTTAATTCTGGTTGGGGAGATTGCACTTGTGGTGGCTCCTGGGCGCGGACAAATGTGGGATGGTGCAGACCGTGAAGCGAAGCTATCCCGTAGGGAATCGCACATAGCAAAACTAGCATAAATGCGATCGGGTATTTTCCAAAACGTTTAAATTTCATAAAAACCTCACGGGATCTTAGAAACCCAGTGGCTTGAGCCCTGGGAGGAAAATATAATACCAATTTTAAAAAAGAATGCAACAGTAGTCTTGTCCCTCCCCTTGATAAGGGGGGGTTAGGGGGGGTCAAAGATTGTTGCACGATTTTAGAGAAACAGTAGTCTTGTCCCTCCCCTTGATAAGGGGGGGTTAGGGGGGGTCAAAGATTGTTGCACGATTTTAGAGACATGGTATAAATATCTGGAAGGAAACTTCCTATATAGCAATCCTTGCAGGAGTCGTAAATATTTTTACCCCACCCCAACCCTCCCCAAACTCGCGGGGAGGGAGTAAGAAATTCACAAATGATTTAGGATTGCTATATATCAAAAAAAAAGCGGCTCTACTGGTCGCAGAACCGCCCTAAAATAGGATCTAAAATCCCAATTTAACGCACAGCACCCTCAACAGAAGGTGATTGGATTGTCTTCATGAAGTAAAGCTTGAGTAATTGCCAGCCATTGGACAAATACAGAGGCAATTTTTGGAACAATTGCAAGAATTTGGGAGTATTGGACTCAACAATTGCGGTCAATTTTTGATTGTTTTTGAGGCAAACATCCAGCCGTTCGTAAAATTCTGGATTGTTCACATCTAGCATGACTGGGAATACTCGACCGGCGGTTTCGTTGGTCTTTTTGATGACTTCGATGTCGTATTCGCGAGCATCTAGACCTAGCGATCGATAAAAACCCGCTCTCTGGATATCATTGAGATACATGGTGGCGAATACCGACAGCAAGAAGAAGCGACACCAAAGTTTTGCCTTCCAATCGTTCAACATCTGAGGCTGAGCTCTCATCACCGCATCGAAGAAATCTCCGTGGCGGTTTTCATCCTGACACCAATTTTCAAAGAATCGGAAAATTGGATAAATTTGGTCTTCAGGGTGAGCCTTTAAGTGTTGGTAAATGGTGATGTAGCGCCAATAACCTATCTTTTCAGACAAGTAAGTAGCGTAGAAAATGAACTTCGGCTTAAAGAAAGTGTAGCTGCGGCTCTTAGTCAGGAAACCTAAATCCAGGGACAAATTAAAATCCGACAAAGCTTTGTTGAGGAATCCGGCGTGCCGCGCTTCATCCCGTGACATGAGGGAGAAACCCTCGGCTAGCACAGGATTTTTGTCCTTGAGCTTGCGAGCCAACTCTTTGTACAGCAAGAACCCAGAAAACTCAGCCGTGCAGGAACGTTCCAGAAATTCAATGAATAACTGGCGTTTTTCGCCGTCAATGTGATCCCAAGATTGAGCGAACTCCTCATCCCGCACGAAGTGATTTTTGTTGTAGTCAACGCGGAACTCTTGCATGATTGCTTCTAGTTCGGCTTCGTTGATCGAGATGTCCATTTTTGCCATCTCGTCAAAATCTGTTGTGTAAAATCTCGGTGTGAGAATAGTTTCTTTGGCTGGGGTTTTTACTCCCGGCCGCATTTCTTCAAAAGTTGGTTTTTTGAGGGAATCTACCATATTTTTATTGGATTTCTGTTTATAACTACTGGCTGGTTTCAGTTTTCAGGTATGGCGATCGCCCGCGGGGGCCTATATTTTTTTCCACTGAACTACGGTGGGGTAGTCTGAGTGGAATCAAGGGAGGCAAACCTGCTGTAATTTCCACGTTCTCCAGTGTACCAATTTCTTGACCCACGGAATATGTTGCTGGCATTAAGAATTGCTACGCAGAATTACTCATCGGCCTGGGGAATTGGGTCCCCTAATTTATGACCATACACAAATAAAGTCTGGTGTCAAGCTGTTTAAACACAGAACAGACAGTACAAAATATAGATATAACTGACTCGAATTCTTAGAATAAGCAGGCAGGACGTTCAGAAAATGAGCAATTTAGGTGTTAGTTACCTTTTATGGGCTGCTTGTTTTTTCGGCCCCTTCGGACTCCACCGTCTTTATAACGGGAAGATTGGTACGGGTTTGCTGTGGCTGTTTACCTTTGGGTTATTTGGGTTTGGACAACTGTTTGACTTACTGCTGCTCCCCAACATGGTGGAGGAACATCAGGCGACTCTCCGGGGCAAACTGGGTGTATCTGGGACAGGGATACCACTACATCCAATCAACGGAGCGATCGCCCAGACATATCCCAAGCAAACTCCCGACCAGTTGGGGGTGAAACTACTGAAAGCAGCTTATCTTAAAAGCGGAAAATTGTCGGTAACTCAAGGGGTGATGGCAACTGGTGCTACCTTTGCCGAAGTGGAAGAAGCCTTCACGGCAATGCTGAAAACAGGTTATGTCAGTATTGAGAACGACCCTGTAACGGGCGTTGTGATGTATTACTTTCACGAACTCTAGTCTAGCCAGAGTGGTCGATCGGCCTGCTGCTGCGCCTGAGTCGATCGCCCGCGATCTCAATTCCGGTTGTATCGGAATGATTAAACCACAGAGAACACAGAGGACACAGAGAAAGAGAAGAGAGAAATCATAATTCCGATGTCAACGGATTTGATATGACGGGGTAGTTGCTGTCGATCGACACAGCACGATCGGCAAAATCAGCTAGAATGTTTGTTTGTCTATATCAGCAGAAGTATTTACGGTCATGGCAGTCCCTAAGAAGAAAACCTCCAAATCCAAGAAGAATATGCGTAAAGCAACCTGGAAGCGCAAAGCTGTGGTGGCAGCTCAGAAGGCTTTGTCCCTGGGCAAATCCGTTCTGACTGGACGTTCCAACAGCTTCGTGTATCCCGGCAATGAAGAAGAAGAGGAAGAGTAAAACAGGAAGAGGGGGCATGGGGCCAACCCGATGCCCCATCATTCAATCTCCTCTTTAATCTGATACGCTTCGGGCAAAATCAGCATGGCATCGCCAAAGGAATAAAAGCGGTACTCCTGGGCGATGGCCTCTCTATATAAATCGAGCACGCGCGATCGACCAATCATCGCACTGATCATCATCAACAATGTAGAGCGGGGTAAGTGAAAATTGGTAATCATCCCATCTACTACCTGCCATTTATAACCCGGATAAATAAACAAATTTGTCTGGCCATAAAAAGGTTGCAAGGGAAAATCACCAATTTTGGTCTCTGTGGCCGCGGCCGCCCCTTCCAACGCTCGCACTGCTGTCGTACCCACAGCAATAATCCGCCCGCCTCTGGCTTTAGTTTCGCGGATTTTTTCGACGGTGGCGGGGGATACTTCCACCCTTTCCCCGTGCATCCGGTGAGTCGTCACGTCTTCCACCTCCACGGGGCGAAAAGTCCCGACTCCAACATGGAGGGTGACAAAAGTTTTTTCAATTCCCCGCTGCTGCAAGCGGCTGAACAAGTCTTGGGTGAAGTGTAGGCCAGCAGTGGGGGCTGCGATCGCCCCTAGTCGATTAGCATAAACAGTCTGGTACTGTTCTGGCGCTGCTTGGGAATTGTCAATGTAGGGCGGTAGGGGTACGTGACCATAATCGTCCAAAAAAGGTATGAGAGACATTTCTGTAGGCAGATTAAACTCCAACAGTCGCCCTCCTGTGGCATCGTCCCTTTCTATAACTGTCGCAGTCAGGCGCTCCGGTAGTGTGGCTAATGCTGCTTCGCCAAGGCAACAACAGGGGCCGGAGGCTTCCTCGTGGCCAGGTGGAGCGATCCGATCGAACTCTATTTTCGCTCCCAACTTCAAGCGTTTTCCGGGTTTAACCAAAGCCAGCCAGCAATTGTGTTGTCGTTCTTCCATCAACAATATCTCTACAGCCGGACCATTGGGTTTGTGCCCGTAGAGCCTAGCTGGGAGTACGCGAGTATTGTTGAGTACCAGCAAATCGCCTGGGTTGAGTAAATCTGGCAAATCTTGGAAAATCCGGTGTTGTTGGGTGCTGGCAGAATCTACCACCAGCAAGCGGGAACTGTCCCTGGGCACTACGGGATTTTGGGCAATCCGCGAGGGGGGAAGTTCGTAGTCATAGGCGTCCAAAGACCAGTCTATCTCTGTCATCGGGTGAATTCCTGTCAAAAATCTGTCAACTTGGTAACAAATTGGGTAAAAACCCCCATCCAAAGTAGGGTGCTTTTCCCCTTGTAGCGGCGGATCTAGAAGGGGAGAATAGAGGTGTAGCATCAGCTTTGCTCGAAGGATAGTTATGGAATACCTCTACTACATCGCCAATACTAGCCTCACTCTAAGAGTCGTGGATTACCTACGCAGGGCTAGTCATCTGCCCTTGCAATTTATCACCGTGATTCACCAAATTAACGGTTGGGTAGTCAAGGTGAAAATGAGCCAATATTTAACTCCAGAAATGCACGGGGATTTTCGGGCTTTTATGAATGAACTTGGGATTCCTTACGATCCTGAAATTCGGTTACAAATGGCACTTTGGAGTTTGGAAACGGGACAGTCGCCCCTGAGCGTGATGCGCCGTTACCAGGTAGCCGTAGTTTGTCACGGAAGTCCCGATCGCAAGGAAATTGAAGCCTTTCGCCATCAGTTTGTTAAGGGACTCGGATATTGTCCCGAAACTTTGGCCTGAGTTCAGGGGCGCAGAAATTGGCTGTGATGGCACTAGGCTCGGCAGCAACAATTTCAGAATCTAACATCTAATACCTAAAATTTCAAATTAGATGACATTTCTAATGGCTAAAAGCCGATCGAATGTATGTTTGCAAAGTTAGCAGGTAAGTGCCTGTAAGTGCGGGTTGAGAGTTGGCTGTCGTTGATGATAATCTTTTGTGAGTCTTTAGCCCTGAAGATTCGCACCTGACTAGGGCGACATCAAAACGACACGGATTATTTGCTAAATCGGGGTAAGCACTTAAAAATATTTCGGCAGTTTGCCAAATTTTTGCTTGTTTCGCCGCACTAATCGCCAGGATTCCATCGGTATCCCAATTGCCCCGACTGCGAGTTTTAACCTCTACAAATGCTAAAGTCGGAGATGGGAAATCGGGAATGGGGAATCGGGAGTTTTCAGGACATTCCTGGACTGTACTCTCTCGATCTGTTCCCTGTGCAATGATATCAATTTCTCCCCATCGACAGTGCCATTGTCGGTGCAGGATTTCCCAGCCTTGCTGCTGCAACCACTCGGAGACTAAGTTTTCTCCTAAAGTGCCGAGTTGGCGAGAGTGGGAAGATGGGGAACAATTGGAGTCAGCAAGAGCAATCCGGTTCGAGGGCTTCGCTAACGGGCGATCGCCCTTTCTGGTAAAATTCAATTTTGAACTATCACAGATGCTCATTAGCGCTAACTTGTATGGATTCTCGAATTCGCCAACATATTTATACTTTCTTGCTCAGTGTTGTTATTCTAGCAGTATTTGTCGCTGGGGCGATCGGCATTAATGCCGCACCAGCCCTAGCCTTGGATCACGACAAAGAAATCCTTGTTGGCGCTGATTTTAGTGGGCGGGTGCTGACAGACGACAGTTTTAATAAAGCTAATCTTCGCAACAGCAATTTTACCAATGCAGATTTGCGGGGCGTCAGTTTTTTTGCAGCCAATATGGAAGAAGCAAATTTAGAAGGTGCTAATTTCACGGGTGCTACTTTAGATTTGGCTCGCATGATGAAAGCAAATTTAACTAATGCTATTCTTGAAGGTGCTTTTGCTTACAATACTAGATTAGAAGGAGCGGTGATTGACGGTGCTGATTTTACTGAGACATTGCTGCGGGACGATATGTTGGAAAAACTTTGTCTAGTTGCCAAAGGCACTAATCCGGTAACAGGTAGGGCGACTCGCGAAACTCTGTTTTGCGATTATTAGAAATTGAGATGGAATTCGTTGCCGATCGCCATCATATCAATTCCGGTGACACCGGAACGCTCTAACCCCACAGAATACAGAGTCCCAGAAGAGATAGGATTTGAGATCACCCCTCGATGCTTGGGGATTTGGGGTTGGGCCATGTGATGCTGGTATCGGCGGCGATGAGACGAGAAACCGCGATCGCGCCAAACCGATTAAGATGGCTAGGGTCAAAAAAATACTCATGGCGACTGGGCCACTGCTGGGATAAGTCGCGGAAAGCGAAACCTTTTTGGCGGGAGAGTTGCTGCATTCGTTGCCGAAATTGTTGTTGGGCCCAGATACGAGTGTCGTCTAGATAGTCGTCGGTGAGGGGTAAATTCACAAAAACCAATGGAATTTTGCGACTTTTTGTCAAAGCGATGACAGAATTGAAGGCTTGGGCTTGTTTACCTCCGAGGTTAAAGTTTTCGTAGTCGCGATCGAATCTACCAGAAACATAAGGGCGATCGTTATAGTAGGTGTTGG
>Ga0075154_10001895_pt1 | contig 14201 bp, 8 predicted proteins | sample JI71714BDNA_FD_70965 | JGI IMG/M metagenome (GOLD analysis project Ga0075154, IMG submission 70965) | Wastewater effluent complex algal communities from Wisconsin, to seasonally profile nutrient transformation and Carbon sequestration -... | ecosystem: Engineered > WWTP > Effluent > Algae... | reverse complement strand
CTATAAAAGGCGAAATAATCATCGCAATGGAGAAAGCGAGATAGGCATTGCCGATTTGGTCGCCGGTGGCATTGAGTTGTTTACCAAGGTAGACACTCATTTGACCGTACCACGAGCCCCAGGTAAAAAACTGAAGGAACATCATCAGCATCAATTGTATCCGAACGGAAGACTTCATAAGTTAGATTGGATATAGAGTTTGGTTGAAATTATACACCTGTATATAAGCACAAAGCGCCTTTATTTACTGTACTAAACTATTCCGAGAAAAATGTAAATGGTTATAATGAGTGCTGATGTAAGGAACCACGACCCTATGGCTAATGTAGATGCGAAAGTTGTCACAAAATACTTACGGGGGGTGCTATAATTCAAAAATCCAAAGTAGGAGAAAGTGAGATAAACGATATGGACAAATAATTGTAGGTAATTTAAGAGATAGACCGCTTTCATTGGAATTAACAATAAAAGTGCAGATAAAATGATGGATAAAATAGAATAGTAACCGGCAAAAAATATGTTTGCAACCAGATGTTCCGCATAATTAATACCTGTTTTACGGAAGAATATCCAAAATACGAAGGCAATAATTGGCAAAGCCCCAAACGTAACCAGATTGCTGCGGGTTTCAACAAAATTTACTGCCTCTTTTTGCCTTTGCAGAATTTTGTTGTAAACCTTTTTTTTCTTTTCCGTTTTGAACTCATTGGAAGCATCCTGAATACGTTTACTGTAAGGACGAAGAATCGAGTTGGCAAATACCGTTAATCCCAAAACCAGTATTAAAAAAGTAAAGGGATTGAAATAACGTTTTCGCTTATTTTCCAACACATATTCGCGGGCCGCTACTCCCGGATACAAGGTCATGTGCTTGATGAGGTACAAAATACCCTTGTCGGTATGGGTAACAGCATGAAAAATTTCGTGGAAAATATGACCAAGCGTAAAGCGATGCAAATGGGTTTTTTGGCCGCAATTAGGGCAAACCTTAAAATCAGCTTTGAGAGGAGCTTCGCAGTTAGAACAAGACGACATAGGAAAGGGTTTATCAGGACTTTAACCAAAGTACGCTGTTTTTAAGAAAAATCGCAAATGGTACGCAACAGGCATTTGCTAACTTTGCAGCCTGTTAGATAAATCAAGGATGAAGCAACTTATACAAAACCTTAAAAACGGTCAAACCATTTTGGAAGAAGTGCCGGCACCACAAGTAAAACGAGGAGCCGTATTGATTCAAACCCGAAGAACTTTGGTATCGCTCGGAACGGAGCGAATGTTGGTGGAGTTTGGAAAAGCCAACCTCATCGAAAAAGCACGTCAGCAGCCCGACAGGGTCAAAATGGTGCTGGACAAAATCAAATCTGATGGTTTGATGCCGACGTTGGAGGCCGTTTTTAATAAGTTGGGACAGCCCCTTCCGCTGGGTTATTGTAATGTGGGTCGGGTGCTTGCGGTGGGTGAAGGCGTAACTGATATTTGTGTTGGCGACCGAGTTGCGTCCAACGGCCCTCACGCTGAAGTGGTGTGTGTTCCTCGAAATTTAGTTGCTAAAATTCCCGACAAAGTCTCGGATGAAGAAGCTGCTTTTACCGTCATTGGGTCGATTGGTTTGCAGGGAGTGCGATTGCTGAATCCTACGTTGGGCGAAACAGTCGTGGTGATTGGTTTGGGTTTGATTGGTTTGCTAACGGCAGAATTGCTCCGACTCAATGGCTGTCGCGTGATTGGGGTAGATTTGGACGAACAAAAATTGAAACTCGCGGCCCAAAAAGGAATTATTACCTGCAATCCCAATCAAGGGGATAATCCCGTAAAATTTGTAGAAAGCCTTACCAACGGCGTGGGTGCCGATGGGGTTATTATTACTGCTTCCGCCAAATCGGACGAAATTATTTCGCAGGCCGCCCTGATGTCGCGCAAACGCGGTCGCATTATACTCGTCGGTGTGATTGGTTTGAACTTGAGTCGGGCCGAATTTTACGAAAAAGAACTTTCCTTTCAGGTTTCCTGCTCTTACGGCCCGGGTCGTTACGATGATGATTACGAACAAAAGGGTGCAGATTATCCGCTGCCTTTTGTGCGTTGGACTGAAAACCGAAATTTTCAAACCATCCTTCAATTGATAGAATCCGGTTTGCTCGACGTAAAGCCGTTGATTACAGAGATTGTACCCTTGGAAGAGTATCAAACGATTTACGGTGATATGGGCAAAGGAAGTTCTATTGCGTCTTTGTTGGCCTATCCCGAAAAACCTTCTACACAGCCTACAGTTCGCTATCAATCAGTTTCTTTTGAAGGGAAAAAAGGAATAATTGGCATTATTGGAGCAGGGAATTTTACCAAAATGACCCTTCTCCCCGCTTTAAAAAGCGGGGCAAGTCAAGACAGGGCAATGCAGGTAAATTTAAAATACATTGCGAGTGCCAATGGCTTGTCAGGAACAGCTTTGGCACAAAAACACGGTATCGCCTTCAGCACAACAGATTATAAAGAAATTCTGAAAGATGAAGAGGTAGACTTAGTAATGATTACTACCCGCCACAATCAGCACGCCCGATTGACAATGGAAGCCCTGAATGCAGGTAAACACGTATTTGTGGAAAAACCATTAGCCATTTTTGAGGAAGAATTTGAAGAACTGGTCAAAACACCGACCTTGTCAGATAGAAGTGTTACCGTCGGTTTCAATCGCCGTTTTTCGCCTCATGCTCAAAAAATGAAGGCACTTTTAGGAAACGCTCCCATGAATATCATCGCTACCATGAATGCCGGTTTCATTCCTGCCAACTCTTGGGTTCATGATCGTGCGGTAGGTGGTGGGCGTATTTTGGGTGAGGCGTGTCATTTTATTGACTTGATTTCTTACCTCACAGGCAGTCGGGTAACCTCCGTTTGTATGAATGCCATGGGTATTTCCCCCACCGAAACTACCGATAATGCCGGTATCTTATTGCGTTATGAAAACGGCTCAACGGGCGTTATTAATTATTTTTCCAATGGACATAAATCGTATTCTAAAGAGCGTATAGAAGTATATTCTCAGGAAAGAACGTTGATTTTGGATAACTTCCGAACCTTGGAAGGATATGGTTTTAAAGGGTTTTCCAAACTCAAAACCGGTCAGGACAAAGGACATAAAACGCAATTTCAGGAGTTAATTAAACGAATTCAAACAGGAGGAGAACCACTGATTCCATTTGATGAAATTGTCAATACAACACAGGCTTCTTTTGCCGCTATTCGCAGCCTGAAAGAAGGGAAATGGATTGCAGTTCGATAGAATTTATTCCACTTTCCTTTTTGGTTTTTTCATCATCAATCCTACCATCATCACCAAAGCGGTAAGGATAATGACTTGAATAATAAGCGATTTGTTGACTATCGGTATAGCTTGTGAGGCAGGAATACTCAAAAAAAGCAGGATAGTAATCAGCCCGCGAGGGGCCACAAAAATCAAAGGAAAAAGCTCTACTTTATTTATTTTGAGCAGAATAGCCCGGATGAAAAAAATCGCGACAACTATGCCTGCCGACCAAAGTAACGTGGCGGTATTAAGAATTTCTGCTGTTTCCATCAGGTAACCAAAAAGCAGGAAAAATAATACTCGGATTACGAAGGTAGCTTCAATGGTTATCTCTTTAAACTTTTTGACTTCAAGGTCGAGCAGCTCAGGTTTTAATTTTTGAATCCATTTAAAACGCTTCATTTCGTCGAGATTCCCCAAAAACAACCCGAAAATGAGAATGAAAACCAAGGAAGGTAGGTGATAGATTTTTGAGATATTGTAAATCAGAATAACCAAAAGTATAATGGGCGCAAACTTGATATGGTGGTCAATTTTGCTCAATAAATACGACAGACCTCCGGTAGCAAGAAAAGAAATGACGATAATAGCGAGCATTTGTCCCAAAAAGCCCCAAATAGAATTGACACCAAAAGAAGTGTTGAGTGCAACAAAATTGAAAACAATAACCCCGATGATGTCAGAAAGGCTACTTTCATAAATGATGAATTCTTTTTGATTCTTGGGTAGATTTTTAACGCTCGGAATAGCAATAGCGCTGCTAATAACACATAGCGGAATAACATTGGTTAGACTGGCTTTAAAATCCATGTCGAGCCAATAATGGAAAGCGCTTGCTGTCAAAAATGCAAGCAACAAAAGTGGAAAAAGTGCTACGACAAATGATTTTCTGACAAGGGTAAATTTAGAAGCATTCAACTCCAGTTCTAAAGCCCCTTCCAACACAATCAAAATCAGTCCGATTGTTCCCAAAATGGGCAAAATAGGATTTAGATTTGGAAGTTTAATCCCCGTATAAAGTGAAATTTGCTTGACCAACCAACCCAACAACAGCAAGAGAATCACCGAAGGGACTTTGGTTTTGGAGGAAGTAATGTCAAAAATATAGGCAAGCAAAATCAAGACACAGACCGTAATAATAATGGTGGTAGTCATGCAGCAATGAGGTAGATAATTGAACAATACTAACAAGATCAAATATAAGTTTAACCAAAACTACCAATTCAACATCACTAACCCTACTCCCTGCCGGGGCAGTGTGGCAGAAAAAATCAATTGCCCGTCTTTTACCGTTTGATTTTTAGGAGAGCCGTATTGAGCCAATTGCCCTGCTTTTTCGAGTTCCTTAATTTGTGCAGCTGTAGGATTCGCAGGAGAGCCCATTTTCTTCCAAACTTCGTAGCTGTTACTGTGCTCGTTATCAATGCGGTATTGCGTAATTTTTACTTTTTTAGTTGGTATACCTTTGAAAGTAAGTTCAATCACCGCAACTTCACCCGCAACGTCATCGTCGTGATAATTCCAGAGCATAACGGAAGCTTTGCGTTGGTCTTTGGACGCTAATCCGCCAATATCAGGCAGGGTGCGGCGAACGCTGGAATCCCGTACCGTCAGCATGGGATACATCAGGTTTCCTTTTACCTCTACGCGCTTGCCGCTCATTTTTCCGAACATTCGAAACACGTTCAAAACGGGTTTATCCACACCGTTGGTGGCCAGATCCCGAAATCCGTAGAACCAAGGTTGGTCTTCAAACTCAAATGACCACGACACCGCCCCTTTGAAATTGACTTGGTGCAAATCAGCCAAGACGTATTTCCGCGCAAACGAAGCCGCCGTATAGCTCGAATACATCGTTCCGTTGCGGTAGGCATTTCGCGGGTCGGTTTTCATGCCGCAGGCAGCGCAGCCTTCGGGGTCAGATTCGCCAATGATGATGGGCGTATTTTTGAGTTGCGGAAACGAAGCTACAATTTCAAAACCCGACGAAATATCCCGCAACTGCGTTCCCATGTTCATCTGCACGTGTCCGTTCACGAGTTTGGGGGCACCCTTGGCGTGAAACGCCACAAAATCCAGCGGTGTGCCAATTTTGCCCGTGACGTAATTGGTATCTTGGGTGCAATGTTTTAAAAAGGTTTTCAGAAAGTTTCCACCTCTGCGCCCCGAAGGTCCCGTAACGTGCGGACCACCTATTTTAGCCGTGGGCAACGCACGTCGCACGGCATCGACGGAATAATCGTACAACTTGCAATACTCTTGTACAGTACCGCTCCAGTACGGGCTATCGGGTTCATTCCACAGTTCCCAATACCAACTTTCCACTTCTTTTTGACCATACCGCGCGACCGAATGTTTGACCCACTGATAGACCAATTCGGCCCATTTTTTATAGTCTTTAGGTGGGTAGGTCCAGCCCGTATAAATGGTATTATACGTCTGGCCCGGAGACCATTTGTGCTGATAGGGTTGCGGTTTGGTGGAAAGCGCCTCGGGCATAAAGCCGATTTGGGCGAGTGGTTTCATGCCGCGCTCAATGTAGGTATCAAATATTTTATCCACAATCGTCCAATCGTATTTCGGATTTCCCTGAGCATCTTCGGTATAAGCATTGGTCGAACCCCATTTCAGTGCCGGAGTTCCGTCGCCCGTGGTGAGTAAATTGTGGGCACGAACGTACACCGGCACCGGGCTAAGCGCGGCAATTTCCGACAACAGTTTTTTGCCGTCTTTCATGTAGGTATAATTCGGTTCATCGTAACCAAACCACGCCCAGGCAGGTTGCATTGGCCCGAGTTCTTTGTTAAAATCAACTGTCAAGTTCGCTTTTTGCCCAAAACAGGCCATGCTGCAAAACCACAAAATCACAATTCTGACAAAGGGTATGTTTTTCATTTTTTTTAGTAATACAGGTGGAGGGATGCGAATTAGCAGAAAGTGAGCCTTTTTATAACTTTTTTATTAATAAGCAGGATTGAGCAAACTTTACTAATCAAATTTTGTTTTTCCAAGAAAAGACCGCAACAAGCGGCTTATTTTTTGACTATTTTTGCGAATTCTTAACATACTATCCCGCTCTGATAATCGGATGAAAATCAGTCTTCACCAACAAGAATCCTTCGAGCGCCGTCACCACGGCCAAAGTTCCAAAGATTTACAGGAAATGCTAAAAACGGTCGGCGTTGCTACGCTCGACGAGTTGATAGAGCAAACGGTGCCGGCGGCTATCCGCCTGAAGCAACCTTTAAACCTACCCGCTCCAAAGTCAGAATTTGACTTTTTGAACGATTTAAAAAAAGTAGTGCGTCAAAACCGCATTTTTCAATCCTACATCGGAACAGGTTATTATGATACCAATGTACCTAATGTGATCTTGCGGAATATCATGGAAAATCCCGCTTGGTACACTGCTTACACCCCGTATCAGGCCGAAATCGCGCAGGGACGTCTGGAGATGTTGCTTAACTTTCAAACAGCAGTTATTGACTTAACAGGCATGGAAATCGCCAACGCTTCGCTGTTGGATGAAGCCACTGCTGCTGCTGAAGCCATGACGATGCTGCACAGCCTTCGTCCGGCGGCACGTAAGAAAGCGGAAACGTTCTTTGTGTCAGACCGCTGCCATCCGCAAACCATAGATTTGATCCATACCCGCGCTACGCCATTGAATATTAATGTAGTGGTAGGCGACCATGCCAAAGTGGATTTGACCGACCCTGCCATTTATGGCGTATTGGTGCAATATCCCGCGACTGACGGGGAAGTGATTGATTACACCGATTTTATCGCCGCCGCGCATGAATTGAATATTTTTGTAGCTGTTGCCGCCGATTTATTAAGCCTTACGCTGCTCAAGTCACCCGGTGAAATGGGTGCGGATGTAGTGGTAGGTTCGGCACAACGTTTTGGGGTACCGATGGGTTACGGTGGCCCGCACGCGGCTTTTTTTGCTACGAAAGATGCCTTCAAACGTCAGATTCCGGGTCGTATCATTGGGGTATCCATTGATGCCGAAGGAAATCGGGCGCTGCGAATGGCGTTGCAAACGCGCGAGCAGCACATTCGTCGCGAAAAAGCAACTTCCAATATTTGTACCGCACAGGTATTGCTTTCCGTCATGGCGGCAGCGTATGCCGTGTATCACGGGCCCGAAGGATTAAAAACAATTGCTTCCAAAATACACGGATTGACCAAAGCCTTTGCCGATGCGGTATCGCACATGGGTTATGAAGTGTTGACACAAAACTATTTCGATACCGTTACGGTGCAGGTTCATAATGCCGACAATCTGCGCGAAGAAGCGGAAAAACGCTGGATTAACTTACGCTATACCGACAACGGCCACGTAGGGATTTCGTTTGATGAAGCAAAATCGTTCAGCGATTTGATTGCTTTATTAGACTTGTTCGCCACTGCTTCGGGAGAAGGGGTTGAAATGACGTTGGCAAGTGAGGTAGAAATAAGCTTTCCTGAAAACTTAGCCCGTCAATCTGATTATCTGACACATCCGGTATTCAGCAGCTATCATACCGAGCACGATATGCTTCGCTATTTGAAGTCGCTGGAAAGCAAAGATTTATCCTTGGTACATTCCATGATTTCATTGGGTAGCTGCACCATGAAACTCAACGCTACCGCCGAAATGATTCCGGTGACGTGGCCTGAATTTGGCAAAATGCACCCGTTTGCGCCGGTCAATCAAACGGCAGGGTATCAGTTATTATTCAAACATTTGAACGATTGGCTCTGTGAAATTACGGGTTTTGCGGCCATGTCTCTGCAACCCAACTCGGGGGCTCAGGGCGAGTATGCGGGTTTGATGGTAATTCGGGCGTATCACGAGGCGCGCGGCGACAGCCACCGCAACGTAGCTTTAATTCCTACCTCAGCACACGGAACCAACCCGGCGTCGGCCGTAATGGCAGGTATGAAAGTGGTGGTCACCAAATGCGATGAGCGCGGAAATATCGACGTCGCCGACCTCAAAGCCAAAGCTGAGCAGTACAGCAATGAACTGGCATGTTTGATGGTGACCTATCCTTCGACCCACGGCGTATTTGAAGAAAGTATCATCGAAATTTGTCAACTTATCCACAATCACGGTGGACAAGTATACATGGATGGGGCAAACATGAATGCTCAGGTAGGCTTGACCAGTCCGGCCACTATCGGTGCAGACGTTTGCCACCTTAATCTACACAAAACATTCTGTATTCCGCACGGTGGCGGTGGCCCAGGAATGGGGCCTATCGGCGTAGCGGCGCACTTGGTGCAGCATTTGCCAAGTCACGTTACCTTCACCGACGGAAAAGCGGCGGGGGCGGTTTCAGCTGCGCCTTATGGTTCTGCCAGCATCCTGACCATTTCTCACGCTTACATCGCGATGATGGGCGGTGAAGGGGTGACCAATGCCACGAAAATGGCGATTTTGAATGCCAATTACATAAAACAGCGTTTGGCCGGTGACGGTCAATTTGAAATCCTGTATACGGGAGCAAACGGACGTTGTGCGCACGAAATGATTGTAGACTGTCGTCCGTTCAAAGCCGTGGGCGTAGAAGCCGAAGATTTGGCGAAACGCCTGATGGACTACGGATTCCACGCTCCAACGTTGTCTTTCCCGGTAGCGGGTACGCTGATGATTGAACCCACCGAATCAGAGTCAAAAGCGGAGTTGGATCGTTTTTGTAATGCCCTTTTAAGCATTCGCGCCGAAATTCGAGAAGTGGAAGAAGGTACTGCCGACAAAGCCAATAACGTACTGAAACATGCTCCGCACACGGCTCGTGTGGTGTTGGTCGAAAATTGGGAGCGTCCGTATAGCCGCGAAAAAGCAGCTTTCCCGATGCCGCATTTGCGTTTCAATAAGTTTTGGCCAAGCGTAAGTCGTATTGACTCCGCTTACGGCGACCGCAATTTGGTTTGTGCCTGTGTGCCTATCGAAGAATATGCCCCCGAAGAAGCATAGCTGTTTGAGTACTTTAGATAAAATCCCCCGACTGTTTACGCAGTCGGGGGATTTTTTTGAAATATGACAAAAAGCATCTTTGTGTAATGGTTTTTGTCATAAAGGTTTTAAAGAGAAATGGTCAAAATTGTTCAACAACAATAAACCAATTTCCTAATGAAAAGAAGAGAACCAATTTCGCACATCATGACCAAAAACGTGTTAACCGTAAAAGTTACCGATAATTTGCATGAAGTAATTGACTTAATTAAAAAGAATCACATTCGCCATTTACCGGTATTGGATGGAAAAGAAATAGTCGGCATGGTAAGCCGTACAGACATCAATCGTCTTACTTTCAGTTCATTATTTGAGAATCAGGAGGGAGCGGATGAAGCCGTTTTGGAAATGTTGACCATTCCACAGGTAATGACCCAAAAGCCTCGCACAGTAGAAGCCTCTTTGAGTATTCGCGACGTAGCCGAAATTTTGACTGTCGAAGAATATCACGCTTTGCCGGTAGTTGAAAATGGCGGTTTGGTCGGAATCGTTACTACTACAGACATTATTAAGTACATGTTGGAACAATACTAATCGCTTAAAACGTTCTTCCAAACGGCGTGAGTTGTCAACCGACAACTACGCCGTTTTTTAATGTCATTTCATTTTTGAAAGCTACAAACTTATAAAAAATCGTTGTTAGCAAATCGAAGGCATTTTCCGTATTTTTGTAAGTTTTGTAACCCAGCCCCATGAACAAAGCCGAAAATCAGCAAATAACTCCTCCCGCCGACTTCGAAGGTCTTGACCCGAAGCGATATATCCTCATCAAAGGCGCCCGCGTAAACAACTTAAAAAATATTGATGTAGCCATTCCCCGCAACAAACTCGTGGTTGTTACGGGTGTATCCGGTTCCGGAAAATCTTCTTTAGCATTTGATACACTTTTTGCCGAAGGGCAGCGAATGTACGTCGAAAGTTTGAGCAGTTACGCCCGTCAGTTTTTGGGACGGATGGAAAAACCCGAAGTAGATTATATCAAAGGCATATCTCCGGCAGTAGCTATTGAACAAAAAGTTAATACCCGAAATCCACGCTCAACAGTTGGGACAACTACCGAAATCTACGATTATCTCAAACTGCTTTTTGCCCGCGTCGGCATTACTTATTCGCCCATATCAGGCCATGCCGTACGTAAAGATACCGTCACTGATGTGGTGAAATTCATGCAAAACCATGAAGAAGGCACCCGTGTGATGGTTTTAGCACCTCTCATTATCAAAGAAAACCGAACTTTAGTTCAGGAACTGAACATATTACTGTCGAAAGGATATACGAGGGTAGTAGTAGGAGAGGAAATGAAAAATATTGAAGAGTTGATAGAAAATTCCGCAACTCCCGATTTCTCTCTTCCGGCTTCTGACTTCTTTATTCTGGTAGATCGTGCAGCAGTCAAACACGACGACGAAGACACGCAATTTAGATTATCCGACTCCGTTCAAACAGCCTTTTTTGAAGGGGAAGGTTTATGTGTTATACAAATAGTAGGTGGGGAACGACGCGAATTTTCTGATAAATTTGAATTGGACGGCCTCAAATTTGAAGAGCCCAGTGTCAATCTTTTCAGTTTTAATAATCCTTATGGCGCCTGTAAACGCTGTGAAGGCTTTGGTAAAGTACTGGGACTTGACCCTGAATTGATTATTCCTGATAAAAATCTATCGGTATTTGAAGGCGCAATCGCTCCTTGGCGTACCGAAAAAATGAGCGAATGGTTAGCGCCGCTTTTACGCCACGGAATTCGCTTTGATTTCCCCATTCACCGCGCGTACAAAGACCTGAACGACGAACAAAAAGCGCTTCTTTGGAAAGGGAACAGCTATTTTGAAGGATTGGATGCGTTTTTTGCCCACCTCGAATCTCAAACCCATAAAGTCCAATATAGAGTCATGCTCTCGCGTTATCGGGGTCGCACAACCTGTCCCGAGTGTCGCGGTTCGCGATTGCGGCAGGATGCAAGTTATGTAAAAGTAGGCGGGGCATCCATCACTGATCTCGTTCTAATGCCCATTTTAGAAGTGCTGCAATTCTTTAAATCGTTAGAATTACCTGATTATCAATATGGCATTGCTAAAAGGATTTTAATTGAAATTGAAAACCGTCTTGAATACATGGAGCGGGTCGGATTGGGGTATTTGAGTCTCAATCGCTTAACCAATTCACTTTCGGGAGGAGAGTTTCAACGCATCAAATTAGCTACTTCTCTGGGGAGTGCTTTGGTGGGCTCGATGTATATTTTGGACGAACCCAGCATTGGTCTCCACCCACGAGATACCCGCAAACTCATAAGCGTTTTGGAATCGCTGAGGGACATGGGCAATACGGTGATTGTCGTGGAACACGAAGAAGAAGTAATGCGCGCCGCCGACCAAATCATCGACATTGGCCCCGATGCAGGAAATTTGGGCGGGGAAGTGGTTTGGCAGGGAACATGGGCAGATATTTTAAATCCTATGGGTGAGGTTAAATCCCATACAGTCGATTTCCTAACGGGTAAAGAACAAATACCGGTTCCTACATTCCGTCGTAAGTCTACCCATTGGCTTGAACTTACGGGAGCGCGGGAAAACAACTTGAAAGACGTAGATGTTAAATTCCCACTGGGAACCTTTACCGCAATTACCGGTGTCTCAGGTTCCGGGAAGTCTACATTGATTCGTAAGATTCTGTTTCCGGCCTTGGCCCGCCAAAAAGGAGAATATAATGACGAAGGCGGCAAGTATTCCAATCTTACAGGAAGTATTGACCGTATTGACAACATCGAAATGGTGGATCAAAACCCCATTGGAAAGTCATCACGCTCCAATCCGGTCACGTATATCAAAGCTTATGACTATATACGCCAGATGATGAGCGAAGTGCCGGTGGCAAAAGCTCGCGGTTATAAACCTTCCCATTTCTCATTTAATGTAGAAGGAGGACGTTGCGAAACATGTCAGGGAGAAGGCCAAGTCAAAATAGAGATGCAATTTATGGCCGACATTTATCTTAAATGTGAGGCTTGCGGTGGAAAACGTTTCAAACAGGAAGTTCTGGATGTACGTTATCAACGCCCTACCGGCGAATCTGCGGACATTGCCGATATTTTGAATATGACAGTGGATGACGCGATTGAGTTCTTCCATTCAGAAGAACCCAAACTCGCCGAACGAATGCAACCTTTACAGGATGTAGGGCTTGGCTACGTCAAACTGGGGCAATCTTCCAACACATTATCAGGAGGAGAAGCTCAGCGGGTAAAATTGGCGTTTTTTCTCAGCAAGTCAAATCCAAACCAAGGACGTTCGCTGTTTATCTTTGATGAGCCTACTACAGGTTTACACTTCCACGACATTCAAAAACTGCTCAAAGCCCTGAATGCTCTCGTCAATCAAGGCGATACGGTTATTGTCATTGAACACAATGTTGAAATCATTAAGTCTGCCGATTGGATCATTGATCTTGGCCCCGAAGGAGGAGACAAAGGTGGATATATCACTTTTGCCGGCACTCCGGAAGCCATGAGCCAACTCGACAATAACTACACAGCCTCGTTTTTGAAAGACAAAATGGGCTATTAACTATTTTACAAAAATAGCCAAAGTAGTACCTTCGTATACACCTAAGTTGGCATCTCTCACTTGCTCCATTACGGGTCGAAGGGCACAAGTCGCCTCATCAATGCAATCATCGCATTTTACATAAAAATGGAGTGATACGCAGGGAGTGGGCGCAATAGGACCGTCTATTACCCTAATTACCTGAGCAAAGTTGACACGTGAGGGCTCAACTCTGAGCATATACCCCCCCCCCTTTCCTTTCTGGCTTGATAAAATACCATGATTACGCAACTCTAAAAGAATAGCTTCCAAAAATTTCTTTGGAATATTTTCTCGCTCGGCAACGTGCGAAATCAGGACAGGCCCTTTACCGAATTCTTCGGTTAAAACTTTTAAGGCTTTAAGGGCGTATTTGGCTTTTTTAGAAATCATGAAATTTCATAAATTGAGTGAAAATTCAAACAGGAAAATAACAAGTTTACTCTCTTTGATCAGCAATATATATATCCCAAAGAGTATTTTTAAATACAACTACTGATTAGTATATTATTTAAACATCCGATATTAACTCAACCGATCTTTAAAGTTCTCATAACCATACTGCTTTATGAGTCGAAACGTATTATCAGTTTGCCAAATTCCGATTGATGGAAGATTTACACCGTTAAAAGTTGTAGTTTTGACCATTGTATAGTGAATCATATCATCAAATACTATCTGACTTCCTATTTCTAAAGGGGCATCAAAAGAGTAATCCCCCATAAAATCTCCCGCCAGACAAGTCATACCTCCAAGCCTATACGTAGGCTTCCCTTCAATAGGCTCATAATGAGCCCCTAAAATACGGGGTTTGTAGGGCATTTCCAATGTATCGGGCATGTGAGCCGCAAAAGATGTATCCAAAATAGCTACTTGGATACCCTGACTTTCCATAATATCTAAAACGGTAGATGTCAAGTAACCCGTACGCCAGGCAATGGCCGAGCCCGGCTCCAAAATCACCTCCAGATTGTATTTTTCTTTGAGTCGTTTAATCAGCGAAATAAGTTTGGGAATATCGTATCCTTCACGGGTCATCAGGTGGCCGCCTCCCATATTGAGCCATTTGGCTTGGTGAAGCAAATCCCCAAAACGGCTTTCCAGTGCTTCCAACGTACGCTCCAGCACATCTGAGCCGTTTTCACAAAGTGTATGAAAGTGAATCCCTTCCATTCCTTCCGGTAATTGTTCTCCCAAATGACTACGTGTCACACCAAGTCGTGAACCGGGTACACACGGATTATACATGTCTGTTTCAACTTCTGAATACTGCGGGTTTACCCGAATTCCGCAGGAAACAGTTCTTTCAGGA
>Ga0075154_10001894_pt1 | contig 14208 bp, 6 predicted proteins | sample JI71714BDNA_FD_70965 | JGI IMG/M metagenome (GOLD analysis project Ga0075154, IMG submission 70965) | Wastewater effluent complex algal communities from Wisconsin, to seasonally profile nutrient transformation and Carbon sequestration -... | ecosystem: Engineered > WWTP > Effluent > Algae... | reverse complement strand
TACATTTCATCTTTGGTACCTTCTCCCCAAGTTACAAACTTAGGTGGAGAAGTAGGATTGGCCGGATTGTTGGCAGTATTGTCATATGTAGCTGTCGCTCTGATTTTACTTCCTTTTTTAGCATAGATATATTTATTGAAGTAATAATCGCCTTGCCAGTTAAAGTCCCAATCATTGATGCGTATCAGATTGGTTTTGGTACCGTCAGGATTTTCTAGGACTACTTCCCAATTTTTACCCAGATAATGCATGTGTGGCGATAAACCGATCAGACTCACATCAAAAGGTACGGTGTAAACTCCAGTAAATTTTTTGACTTGATTTGGATTTAAAAAGAATGAATTGGCTCCACCCACCAGATCAAATGGAAGCATTATTCTTCCCTTAACGGTGCGATCTACGACTTCATCCGCATCTGCAAAAAAGATATTAACAGTAGATGAATCCTTTTCGTCTGCACCCCAAGGTGCATAATGCATCTGGATTACGAGATCACTATTGGCAGGTAGATCTTGGGCCAACCCATCGGGAAAATATCGTGCTTTTTGTCCAGGTACATAGCCTGGAAATTGTTCTCTATTGATCACTTCAAATGCATCGAAATCCTGAAAATCATCTGCTGAAAACCCATATTCTGGAGTCTGACTATCATAAAGTTTGGCTTTGCCTGTTTTATCTGCAAAGAAAAGCGCGTGGTGTACTATTTTTGTATTTCCTGGACGCAACTCTATGGCTTTAAGCTTTTTGTTTTGTATGAGACCGGTGGGCAGTACAAAATAACGGTATTCATCTTTGCCATTTCCTTTGTGTGTAAAGGATTGTTTAAATGACAAAACCAAATCAGGTGTCCCCAACAGGGAATTCACTGGAAATATCGGTGCAGGCGGCAAGTCGTTGGCAGCGCCTTCTATCAGTCCACCGTCTACCCAATCTGCTATCTTTTTTATTTGGTCATCATTGAGATAGTTTTCGCCCAAAAATCTGCTGTAAGTATGGTCTGCTTTCCAAGGTGGCATGATACGTTGGTCTGTTACATACCTGATCGTTCCCGCCCAATTTTTTACTTCTTCATAATTGGTCAAGCTCATAGGCCCGATTTCACCTTGTCTGTGACAAGACATACAGTGGTTGTATATAATCGGCGCTATATCCTTATTGTAAGTCACTTGTCCTAAGGTACCACCTACAAAAGCGAAAATACCCATAACTAAAGCCAATATTCTATTCATTTGGAAGAAAGATTTGAAAGATTATCATTAAAATTTATAAAACAACCTACAGCTTGGGTAGATTTGATTTCGGGAGACTGGCCTGCAATCAGACTTTTTAAAGCATCTCTGAGATAGTGGTGGGATGCCTGATATCGTCTTTTACCTGGTTTATAAAACAAGTCATTGATGGCGCCCATATATTCCACTTGTTGCTGGGTTTCATTATATACCACTACAGTTGGTAGTATTTCTGCATTGAATTTATGCGACCATTTTTTGTAATAATCCGTTTTGGTCTGCATGATCAGTTTATATTTCTTTTTAAATTTTTCAATTCCTGCCGGCTTGGAAGCAAAATTGGGAAAAAGACCTATAAATCCTACCTTCTGTGGAGCATATTCCTGATGAATGGCATTAATCTCAGGGGCCAGTTCCTGACATATCCTACATTCGTCCAATAAAAATAAATACACGGTGACACTGTCTCTACTGACACTTTTGGTTCCAAAAAAAAGAAAACTACAAAAGATTAAAATGAAACGCATCCGATATTATTATTGTAAAAATATATAATCATACAAAAGTAAGTATTTTTATTTAAAATGTCACTAATTCTTTTTTAAGGAACAAGATTAAACTTTGTACTCCATTTTGTGGAACTTTCTTATGCATTTTGTAAATAAATGAAATAAAACTTTACAGTATGAATACTAAGTTTTTTTAATAGAAAAACAAAGAAATAGCGTCTTTAAATCACAGCAATTTATAGAAACAAAAGCACCGAATCAAGAATTAAAGGATACCAATTAGTTCTTTTGTTGATAGTTATGGTATACCACCTAAAAATAAAGTTTGATATCTTCTAACCCAATGCTAATAACAAGCTGTTATTGAAAGCCAAGTATTATACAAAAAGTCATTACGCAAAAAGAGCGGATAATTTTACAACTACCCGCTCTTACTAAAATTTAGCTTACCTTATTTTTCTATTACTTTTCAGTAACTCTGACAGCAATCCTTCTGTTTTGTTGTCTACCTTCTTCAGTGGCATTATCTGCAACGGGAAATTTGTCGCCATAACCTTCTGCTTTTAATCTTGTTTTGTCAATTCCTAAGACAATGAGTTCATTCATCACATTAAATGCTCTGTCTGTGCTCAGTTTTTGATTTGCTTTAGGGTCACCAGTATTATCTGTATATCCACCGATATTTAATTTTACTTTAGGGAAAGCCTTCAATATTTCAGCAATGTTTACCAATTGTTCTTTACTACCTGCTTGAAGTGTTGCTTTTCCTGTATCAAACAAAAGTCTGTCAAAATTGAACCATGTGGTTTTGTCCACGACTTTTGATCCATCTTCAATAAATCCTACCAATTGACTTTCAATACCGTCTTTTGCAGCACCTACCAATTCAAAACCGGAAGACAATTTGTAGGAAAACAATTTGTCCATAGCAGCATCTAAAGAATCAGTGACCGCAGATGCAGCTTCGGCAGCTTTGATGGCAGTAGAATCTACCGCTTCGATTGCTGTTGTTGCAGCATCTTCTACTTTTTTACCACAACCTTTGGTGCTCAACCAGTACAATACTGCCGCACCTAATAGGATAGGAAGTAACCATTTCAACCAGTTGTTGCCACCACCCATGGCTGTAGAAGTATTGATATTTGTATTTACTTGAGGTATATTTCCACCGAAATCTGCAAATCCCATGAGACTACCCAATCCAGCAGGAAGAGCGGCACTTACAGCACTTTTTTGTCCCATAATCAGATCTGTAAGCGCTGATAATCCTTTACCTTGAACTTGCTTACCTATCAAACCCATAAGAAAAGGTGCAGCCAATTTTACCAAAGTAGAAACTGAACTTCCTTTCATTCCACTTAGGTTTGAAATCACGTCCACCATGCCATTAGTTTTATTGCCTAATAATGCTTCTACAATACCGCTACCTGTATTTAGCAATCCATTTACACTGCTAGCGCCACCACCGAAGAGATTAGCAATATTACTCAAACTTCCTAAGTCCAATTTACCAATGATATCCATGATACCTTGAGCACCAGAAGGTGTAGAAGATTTTTGAATTACTGATCCCAAAAGAGCAGGCATCATACTGCCTAATGCAGTAGTTATATTTGATTCAGATTCGCCCAAAAAAGAACTTGCCTGTTTTGCTAACTGACCTGTAACTTGGTCTTTTACTAAGTCTAATAAGTTGATTGACATTTTTAAAAGTTTAGTTGTGATTATAAAAAATATGTTTCATACCGAAAACATAAATAAGACTATGCATTCAAAAAAAGTCACACAACCTTTATCGGAAAATTTAAAAATTAAACTATGAACATAGATTCCACCAATAAAATCGCCATTAAAAAAACGATATATCGTTGATATACAAACACATAAGCTGAATTATCTGATATGTACCCAAACTTGTAAATAATTTGTTAATCGTAATTTTTCTTTTCATTAGGTATGACAGCTAAAAGTAAAAGCATGGCTCATTACTCCACCAAAACGTCTTTTGCAGCCTTTTGAATCATTTTTTCGAAATCCATCATTGACCCAAACTCGGTGCGGTAAGCCACTCCTACTCCATATTTTTCGCGAAGGCCTGTAGTAGTAATATCAATGTCGTATTTGCCATATAATCTCACTTTGAGCTTACGGTCATCTGTTAGTATAAATTCCAATGCAAAATCAGGGAGCACCTGATTGATTTGTTGCCCTTGAAATTGGAAAACATAATTGCCACCTACATCCAGCGATAATCGTTCATTTTTAAAAACGATCGTATTTTTGATCCCAATTTCATCTGGTAAAAATCCACTGGATACCCCAAAATTGTTGTTTCTCACATTTACATCAAAATCAACCCCAGAAATGATGCTTTTATCGCCTACTATAGAATTAAGTACATTGGTGATGTACATTGAGAGCTGACTGGAAAGAAATTCGCTCAGCGTATTGATACTGGCAGACTGTATTCCCGAAGCTCCAAAAACATCTGCTATCCTATTGGATTGGATAAAAGAATTAAAGACAATAAGACCCAATACCTGACCATTGAGTTCTTGCTCATTGGTCTGCAGGAGTCTGAGTTTATTGGCGGCAAAATTTGCTATATCACCGGTCAAATTTGGAAAACCTAAACCAAACTTCACTTCAGGTTTGAATAAACTTCCACCTAGGTTCAGGTTTACATCGACTTCCGTATTTTGACTGGCTAGATTGGCTTGATCTTGTGATATACCAGAAATATATTCAGAAATAAATGGCTCTACAGATGTTCTAGTTCTGTACTTGGCAGTGATGTCTAGTGTAGCATTAATAGGGTCTCCGGTCCATACGATTCGTCCACCTCTTTCGACTACGAAAGGCTTAGCCACTAAAATTAGTGGTGCTGTAAAGAGATATTGACCGGACTCAATCTCGTAATCCCCAAAAATTTCAAAATCACCTTTCCGAGTGATGTCAATTTTCATATTACCACGACCTTTTCCTTTAATCACATCACCTTTGGATTCATCAAAAATCAAGCTCACCTCAGCATCAGGAGTAATGGTCAGTGTCATTTGTATTTCTATGCCTTCGAGACCTTTGGTTTTTTGAGCAACCTTGATTTGAGTGGTATCTCTTTTTACAAATTTGATAAAGCTCTGACTCAAAGATGTCTGACTAGTATTGACAGGAATGAAAAGTTTGGTACCCGGTGCGGTCACTGCCGTGATCTTCATATCCACTTTTTCAAAAGGACCTGTAAACTCTGCGGACAACTGACCTATACCATAACCATAATAACTTACATTGTCTTCTTTCGTAGTATTAAGTCCAACAACATTGTCTCCCGACAAGGTTGCATCTACTCCAAATTTAGAAAACAACTTATGCTTTAATCCACCTCTGATTACACCTTGATTACCGTTCATATCTGTGATGATGGCGCCATCGAGATCAATTTCCGTATTGGTAAGTTTAAGCTTTTGATTATCAAAGTAATAGGTAGATCCTGTGTAAATTAATGTCGTTTGCCCTTTATGTATCGACCCAGTACCTTCTACTTTCAGATCGGATGTAGGACCTCCAAAAGTGATATCAGCATTTATGCCACCCTGCGTATTTCTGATACCATCTTTGAGCAAAAAACCAATGATTTTCATGGGTGCTTGCCTGAGTTTCACTTTAGAGTCTACCATTTTTAGCTTATCATCGTAGCTACCGTTGATGGCCAAAAATTCGCCAATATTAGCGTTAACATTAAATGGCTTTCCAGATGGCTTACTGATATCTATATACACTGATCCAAAAGATTCTTCATTGATCATAAATTTTGGCACATTGATATACGCAGATATATCTTTCTCCTTATTGAATACATCAAAAACTCGTGCAGAAATCGAAGTCCCGCCTTCAAACTGCAGTTTTTTATATTTGGTGATGGCATTGATCAAGTTGAGATCAAAATTAGCTATTTCTACATTGATACCTCGATGATCATTGATATCATTTACCTCAATATTCCTATATCCATCTGATAAAATAAAATTGTCAAAATTAAGGTATTGATCACCAAAAATTGCTTGGTTGTTTTGCTGGATTTTCCATTTAGTACCCAATAGCACCATTAGATTTTCCTCCAAACTAAATTTGTATCCTTTTAAATAAGGAATAATTCTACCTTTAATATCAAAGTTTTCTAAGGAATCAATCAACTTTTCAGTAACCAACTCAAAATCAAGGGTATCTTTAATAATGTTGGTTTGAATATCAATGGGATTGAATTTTTTACCGATAGCAAAGGTACTATCCACGTGGATAGATATGTTTCCTTTTTTGTCATTTGAGGTAACAAAAAGGTTTATTTTCTTCAGCGTATTATTAAGAATCTTCAGAAAAGGAATATCGGATGCCAAAGAGAGTTCATTTTTATCTGTATCTACCCTACCCTTTATGTTGGCGCTTGTGAAGTAACTTTCATGGAGTCCTATCAAACTCAAGAAGTTTTTACTGTCTTTAAGCTGCAAGGAGAAATCAAATTTTTGTTTGATCATGGGTGTGTTAGATGGATTTTTTTGCAGTTTTGCTATTTGCGGGTAGTTTTTAGATAGCATTTGTTTTACAGAATTCACCACGCTAGGCAGATCATACAACCCATTTACACTGATAAGACCTAAATCAGAATTGATCATTAATTCCTTACCTCCAACAGCCAAATCCCGAGATACTAAAGAAACCTGATTGATCTGATACGTGGTGTCTTTGATAGACATGACCAGGTTATTGATGTTGAGATTGCCAATGAAGTCATTGATGTTGCTTCCTACTATATTGACATCCAAGTCCGCTTTAAAAGTATTGGTAGATTTCGAAAGATTGAGTGCTTTGAGATCCAAATTATTAATAGTGGACTTAAATTGCAAAAAAGCCTGTTTATTTAAGTACTCTAGCGTTCCATCAAAAACAAAATCAATGTTTTCATCATCTGACTTCAATATACCCGCAAAAGTGTTTTGGTCTATCACACCATCTAAAATGATATTTTTGTAAGGATACTTCTTAAAAGTCAATGACTTAACTGATGCTTCAAGATCAGCTTTGACCGTTTTCAGGGTGAGACCACGACCATTCTCTACTTTTGAGTTGAAATTTACCAATCCAAAATCGCTGTTATCAGACCATTTACCAAGATTGAAGTTCGATAGATTGAGTACTCCGGAATAATTAGCGTTGTTGGCACCTTCTTTAATATCCAACCTCATATCCAGCTCAGCGGCACCAACATCGGTATACATTTTACCATAAGCCACAAAATCTTCTAAGTAGCCGTCAAATCTACCTGCGAAGTTGATGGATCCCAATTTAAAAAAGTTTTGTGGTGGGTTAAAATTGGGCACAATCATTTTGAGCTTGCGCATACTGGTGTTAAATCTGTCCAGTTTTATGTTAAGTACAGTGTTATCTGCATCTAAAAGATCTCTGGCATTAAAAGATCCTGCCAATGACAACTTATCTCCCATGCTTATGTCTATGTCCCTGCCTGCCAGATTATTGACTTTACCAAAATATCTGCCGCTCAGATAAATAGTTTCATTTTGGTTGGCTTTAATCACAGGCACTTTGCTGATACCACGCACAAAATGCGCTAGATCGCTCAGTTGCACCTGAGAGTCTTTCAAATCAGCATTGATCACTACATCATAAGCAAAGGTTTTAAAAGCATTGTAATCCAAAAAACTAAACTTTAAACGATCGCGGATTTTAGTATTACCCATTTCTACGGCAAAAGATCTCAATTCCATGGCTGTAGGAGTGATGAGTACCGTGTCTGCTTTGATATTATCTACCACAAAACCTGTATTGTCAGAAGCACTCAAGGTTTCTATATTGGCAGAGATTTGATTATTGGATTGGACACTCAGATTATTAATGAGTACATTGATATCTTGAAAATAAAAATTACTGTAATCTAAATAGTCTTTAAAATTTGGATCCGGGACTAACAAGGCGTTGGATGTGCCAAAATATCCATTTCTGATAACCAGCTCACTAAGATGAAGTGTAGGAAAAACTTTGTCAAGATTTAAATTTTCGTCAGATACCTGATTTATGGTCAATTCATCTTCTATTTTACATTCGTCCTGAAAAACATGATTCTGATATCTGGGCCTATCTAACACCACACTTTTGATCACAAAATCGCTACATTCAAAATCTAGATATTCTATATCAATGGCTCCTCCTGCTAGTGCAATTTGCTGGTGTGTTCCTTTGTTTTTATTAATAATCTGAATGTGAATATCGGATAAGTCGATTTCTTTGACATCCAATAGAAATGTATTTCCTGACGCTGATTTTTTGGGTTTGCCTGATAATTTTTTTAAAAACTGAGCCAGATTAGATTCGGATGCGCCTTCTTCAGTGACAATATTGATATTAAACTTTTTGATCCCCAAATAATCCATATTCAATTCATTGGAGAAAAGGAAAAACAAATTTTTTCGTAGAGAAATATTCAAAGCACCGATATGCGCCAAAGTATCTTTTTCGGATTCCATGATAGATAATTCCTGAAGCACAATACCATCAAAGGGGCTGATTTTGAGCTTTTTCGCTGTTATGGTAGTGTTAGTCTCTTTGGAAATATATTCTGCCAATTTGGATGACAAATACGTCTGAACACTCGAAAATTGAAGTAATAAAAACAAGAACGCAACCATGATGACCCATGCCCATACTAGTCTTTTTACCCATTTGTAAAAAGGCGAATATTTTTTATCTTCTTGGACATCTAATGGTAGGTTACTCAATTTCCCTTAATTATTGTTCTAGTACAAAAACACGTAAAGCTACAAGAATTATGTTCAATTTCAGGCATTTAACAATAGTTTAACCGCCTATTATGGTGAAAACAGGCTAACTCATGGAATACCACTAAGGGAAAGTTTGGGATGGATGGATCAAATAATTTATTTAGTTTTCCATACACCTGCAATGATACCTGCAGCTACAGAAACATTGAGAGATTCTGCAACCTTGTTTTTTGCCCCGGGTATAGAAATCTTTTGAGTGATGTGTGTTATATTTTCTGGTCGAATCCCCTTGCCTTCGCTACCCAAAACCAAGATAGCGTCTGCCGGAATAGAAGTAGCAAATACCGAAGTCCCTTCTAAAAATGTACCAACGATTTCCTTTTTCAGATGCTGTAAAGCTGATAATTCCGCTTGTATAAGGGCTACATTGGACATACTGCCCATAGATGCCTGGACCACTTTGGGATTAAAAAAATCAGCCGAATCGACTGATCGGATTACCGCCGATATTCCAAACCAATCGGCCAATCTTATGATCGTGCCTACATTGCCAGGGTCCTGCACACCATCGAGATAGATCGCTGATGTATTGGGCTGACTCATTAAAAGTAAATCTTCTTCTCTTTGATCTAAAACCAATACAATGTCAGACGGTGTTTTGAGTCTTGATATTTGTTCCATTTCCTTTGCAGAAATGATTTCCAGTTTGGATAGATGTGTCTTTGGAATGTGATACTTATTTTGACTTTCAAACGTTATATAGATGTTTTCAACCTCATATTTTGATGATTTTAAAAATTCGATGCATACTTTATCACCTTCGGCTACGAATTTGTTATAAATTTGTCGGAATTTTGGCATTTGTAATGCCTTGATATCTTTAATTCTTGCTTTTGAAATCAAGGTAGAAATTAGTTTTAATGTATAAAAATAATGTAAAAACAAGTCGGGTTGTATGGTATGCTATGCTGATATATATCGGATTTGTATGTACTTCCTGCAATTCAAATCAATATTTGCTGCCCAACCAAACTTTGTTAAAAAAGGCAAATTTAGTTTTTAAAAATGAAAAAACGATCAAAAATAAAACCGAACTTCAAAACGAGCTTTTGTCTCTCATCACTTCCAAACCTAATGAAAAACTGCTTTTCGTCATTCCAAAAGAATATATCTATCTCAGAAATGACAATGCGCTGAGAAATCTCGGCGAAAAGCCCACCATATACGATGAGGAACAATCCAAAAAGATAGCCAACAATATGGAAAACTATCTGAGATATAAAAAAGGATACTATGAAGCGAAGGTAGATTTTATTACAGAAGAAAAGCAAAAAGGATTTACCAATACATCAGGCACTGCGGTATGGACGGTAACCCATATTAAATACATAGTAAGCACAGGTGATCGGTACAAAATTAAAAACATTACCTATGAAACAGAAGACAAAAAAATACTTCAATTCATCAATCAACATCAAGAAGGTGCTTATATCAAACCCGGAGACGACGTTGATTTTGGGAAGTTTGAATTGGAAAAAAGCAGACTTACCATAGCTTTACAAAACAATGGGTACATCAATTTTTCAAACAGCTACTTTGAAATTACTGGAGATAGTAGTAAAACGGATAAAGTCATAGATATCTTTATACAAGTCAAACCACCTCTCCCTGACTCACTGCACCAACGGTTTACTACAGGAGAAGTACAAGTGTTTACAGATTTCTACAAAGACCAACCCAAAAGTGCATTAACGACGGATACTCTAGATGAAGTGCTGTATTACCGTCAGCTGCCTGATTTTTTGGTAAAACCTTCGGTACTGAGTAATGCTATATTTTTCAAAAATGATAAATTGGTCAGCCGAGAAGACCGCCAAAAAACCTTTAGAAAACTAAATAGACTGGGGACTTACAGATTTGTAAACATCAATCCTTACAAAAGCCCTCTATCAGATACCATCATGAATTTTGATATTCAACTATCACCTTTTCCTAAAAAATGGATATGGGATGGTGGTCTGCAAGGTTACTTTAGTACATTAGGTGCCGCCAGACTTTTTGGTACATCTGTGTCTTCTCAGTTTATCAACAGAAATTTATTTGGAGGATCAGAACGTTATACACTAAGGGCCGAAGCTGGCATGGAGATAGGTTATGAAAAACAAACTGGTCTAGTGCAGCGCGCCAATAATATTAGTGTCCAAAATAATCTCTTGATACCCTCTTTTCAGGATTTCATAGGTTTAGGAAAACTTGTCCATAAAGTTGGAATGGTTAAAGACAAGTTTTATAAAAATTTTAAAGAAGAAGCATCTACTAATATCGGTCTTGGGTTTAACATCAACAATATTATCAATTTTTATTCCCTAAATTCAGTCAATGCATCCTTTGGGTTTGATTATACCTCACCTAATAACAACAGATACATTTTCAGACCACTAGGTTTTAATCTAGATTTGTATGATATCATAGATAGCTCTAAATTTAATCCACAAGTATTATTGGGTTTTCAGGACATCCTCAGTACAGGCTTCCTATTTAGAGATATTAGTTATATCTATAATAGAGGTAAAGACAAAAAAGGTCGTTCGTTTTTTATACTTAACAATCTAGAACTTTCTGGGTGGGAAGTCCATCTCACCAACCAACTTTTTAATCTTCTTTCTTCTCAGAATCAGGTATGGAGTCTGGACAACATCGCATTTGCAAAGTACATTCGATATGAACTGGATAGCAGATTCAATCAGGAGTATAGTAAAACATCAAGCTTTGCATCCAGACTCAATTTGGGTATTGTAGTCCCGTTTGGGGAGGCTAAAGCTGTTCCTTTTATTCGCCAGTTTGGGGTAGGTGGGCCTAACAGTCTCCGTGCATGGAACCTTCGACAACCTGGTCCGGGTGGGTACATTGATCAAAATACTGACCCTTCATCTCAGGCCATTTTTGTCAATCAAGGTGACTTCAAGCTGGAAATCAATGGAGAATATCGCTTTAAGATGATCTCTGTTTTTGATGGTGCCTTTTTCATCGATGCCGGAAATGTTTGGACCCTTAAAAAAGATGATAGTCGTCCAACAGCCCATCTAACCAGCTCCTTTTTAAATCAAATAGCTATTGGTGCAGGTTACGGCCTCAGGTTCAATTTTGACTTTTTCATTATAAGGTTTGATTTTGGGTACAAAATTCGCAATCCTTACAAAGATGTCCTCACTGGCCGATATTGGAACACATTTAAAGAAATCCGTCAGCAAGGTTTAGGAAACGTACAGGTAGCGGTCAATTATCCGTTTTAGTGATTTCATGCCTTATAGGTTTTGCTGTGGGAATCTTCGCAATGAACTTCAAAATTATAATTCAGGTAAATATAGTAACATCAATCAATATTAAAATATTACATATTTTACACACTCAATTTAACTTAGATTCAAAAAAGATAATGCCACATGACCATTAATAATCTGTGGCATTATTTACCATAATTTTCTAAACTCTAAGCAAATTATAATTGGGATTCTTTATTCTTTTTAAAAATCCAGCCCTAACTCTTCAGGCATATTACCTTACTTTATTAAATACTCTTTTTCTAATAAATCCATCATTTATATCAAATACATTAACTTCCATTTGTTCCTCTGTAAGAGAAAGAATCTCCCAATAATAAGTATCATAAGGATTAACACCTTTGTCTGGTGATTGAAAAAACTTAATTGTATTATTTTCGGCATCATATTCCCAATTACCAGGAACATTGGGCTCAGATAATAAACCAATTCCAAAATTAACTTGATTAGTTGACAAAGTATACGTTTCATCTGAAAGAAATTCTATGGTAGTTACGATAGGTGCAGGTATGCTATCATTAGTTAGATAAAACTGTCCTGTTTCTCCATTCCATTTACCAATTAACTGTGCATTTAATCTTGACAAAGACTCATCAGAAGTACATCTACAAAATAAAAGAAGTGCAAAAAAAGCTAAAACAAAATGATTTTTCATGTGATGTGTTTTAATTAAATAAAGAGATATAAAAAATTTATTACTTACTATTTTTAATAATTTTATCGCTAAAAATTATTTGATTGTCAATTTTATTCTTTAACCTGAGCAAATATAATCCATCCGATAAGTGATCAATTGGTATGATTGTAATTCCAATTTGGTTATTTTCAATAAGAATGCTGTTGACAACTTTTCCTGTAACATCAAACAACTCTAATGTCATCGTTTCTTGATACATTCTACTATCGAATTGTAATGTAAATTCTTGAAAAGCAGGATTAGGATAAATAGAAAATAAATCCTGATGTGTGCCTAGTTTAAAATTTTTATTATCACTAATTGGTTCACCTTTAAAGTACTCATTATTTCCAGCTAAATAGTTCTCTAATTCTACTAAGTCATTTTTTATAAAATTAACTGCAGCGGTTGTATCAAAACTTAATAATTTGTATTTATAAATTGTCTCTAAATATCCTTCTTTATTTTTTAATGATTCAGTTAAAACTTCATATTTTAAACCTAGAATACCTCCTACGCATGGTCGTTCTGTAGAAATGCAAACACCTGGCTGGCACCATGAACCTATAACTTGATAATTACAATAAACTCTATGTGCACAACCTTTTGTACCATCTTGAAGTGTACATCCTCCCTCTTGGGTACTATAGTTATAACCATCGCCTATAGGTGAAAAAGATACTGAATTAGGGTTTATCCAATCACCTAAAGATGGGAATTGACAAAACGTAACATTATTACACCACCAACAATTACTTCTTGAATCAAACCCCCTCAATGTCCTAGATCTATTTACACCATTATGAACTCTATAAATACTACCAGTCGTACGGCATCTTTCATATACAGTACAATTACTTATGATATCAAAATCCGTACCTACATAGGTAGAACCCAAATAGTACCCATCATTACAATAAGAATCTCTGTATCTACAATCTGAAGGGTTGGTTACGGAATAACTGCCAATGCCATATGTGTAAACAACATTACCATTACATCTTTCAGTAAAAGTACATCCATTTCTAGTTACAACTATGGTATTCAATCCAACAGTAAAACAAGCAGTGCCTATACATCCATTTTGGTCGGTAGCTGTAACACAATATTGGCCTTGTGCAAGACTATTGATCGATGAGCTTGTTTTTCCATTACTCCATTTATATTTGTAGGGTGAATTCCCCCCGGATGGGCTCACTGATACTGCACCAACACTGTAACCTTGGCATGTATTGGTGACAGTTCCATTAACATTAATACTAACAGAACTACAACTTCCAATGGTAAAGCATTCAGTGTATTCGTCACACCCGTTATCCAAAGTAATACAATAAGTTCCTGTACACAAATTGCTTGTTTTTGTTATTGGTGTTCCCTCTGGCATTTTCTTAATAGTTATTTTTTTACTTATGTAGTTTGGTATATTCGTCCCATAACTTATGCTTCCGTCACAGGCACCTGCACTACTTTCCCAATTAACTTGAACGTTTGTAAATGCAGGAAAAGGCATAGTTGGCTTTGCTTGTTCATCCACTACTACATAACAACAAACCAGTTTATATTCTGATGACATAACCGTACATTGACCATTTACAATGATTGCTATATATTCTCCTGCCCCTATATTACTTAAAGTTGTCCCATTTCCTATTGCATTTCCAG
>Ga0075154_10001891_pt1 | contig 14223 bp, 10 predicted proteins | sample JI71714BDNA_FD_70965 | JGI IMG/M metagenome (GOLD analysis project Ga0075154, IMG submission 70965) | Wastewater effluent complex algal communities from Wisconsin, to seasonally profile nutrient transformation and Carbon sequestration -... | ecosystem: Engineered > WWTP > Effluent > Algae... | reverse complement strand
CTTGCAGCCTGTAGGTGCTGTTAGTTCAAGGTTGACATTATAACTACCCACATCTTCATAGACATTGATAGGGTCAGCGTCTGTGGACGTTTTACCATCGCCAAAATCCCATGCATATTTGAATGTACTATCCACCGGTGAACTTAGGTTTTCAAAAGATATATTGGCTGGTTGACAACCGATAAACGTGTTGGGATCTATAATGATAATAGTAGGAAGTGGCAAATACTTTATTTCTTGAATGCTAGTATCTCTGCATTTATTAATATCTTCAGCTACTAAAGTCACTTTTTTGATACCAGAAAATTCGTACTCAAATGCAGGATTTTGTAAGGTAGAACTACCTTCGCCAAACTGCCAATCCCATTTTTGTATTGGTCCTGCGCCACTCATTGATTTGTCTGTAAATAATATAGGACCCGCTTTACATGTATCAAACTCAAAGGTGAAATCTGCTTCAATCGAAGGGTATAAATAGATTGTAATATTTGCCGTATCAGAACACTCCGCATTAATATTTTCACTTTTATTGATAATCATGGTCGCTGAATAAGACCCTAGACCTGGAAATGTGTAGGAAACATCTCTTGTTGTAAAGATCTCTTTGTTGCCATTCACATTAAACTCCCAATAATAGTCTTTAATATATCTAGCATCCGTACTTTGATTGATAAAATCAATAGTGAAAGCTCCGCAACTGTTTACAATGTATTCCGTAGGTGTTTTTGCAGAAGCTTTTATATCTGCGGCTATAGTTACCTCACAAACGGTTACATTAAATTGGAAATCTCTTCTCAAACTTCCTATTAAAACACCATTTCTATATTCTTTTACGATGACACCCACTACGTACTGACCAAGTATATTAGGGACACCGGTAATGAGCCCAGTAGCTCTATTTATGGATACTACAGGATCGCCTGCCATAGGTTTGTCAAAAGTAAAATTGGGACTATCAAAAATAACATCAATAAATGGGGGAAGACATACCGAAGGATTAGGTATTACTGCATCACAACCATTTCCAGATCCTGGTCCACCCGAAGATAAAGGAGCAATAAATTCATAAACCAGACTGTCACCATCGACGTCGATAGCACTATGGTCGTATTTTATAGGACGATTGACACATATCAAAGCAGGTGGGAACTCTTCAAAAGTAGGACTATTGTTGCAGCTCCTTTGCGATTCTGGACTTATTTCTGTGGCAATAGCTGCACCAGTATCTGCAGCATTTACAATGTTAAGAATTGTGTTATTTCTACAACATCTTTGATAAGCAATATAATAGGTGTCATCTATTACATCAAGCGTAACTTCAAATTTGTACGTTCCTTTTTGTACGCCAACATTTACGGGTACTACAATACATGGGTTATCGTTTTGGATGTCAATATCTATGACGTTTGTAATGGGTACATTTACAACATTTCTGACGTGGGTGTATGAAGCCCCATCATATCGGTAAATTCCAAATGAAAAACGTTGCTCAAAAATGGCTCCTGTACCCCTGCTATCTCTGAATAAAGTGAAAATTACTTCAAAAGTCACTCTAGAACTATCTGCATTAAAACCTTTACAATTATAAGTGACTTCACCACCTATGATATGCGCACCAAATGAGATATTCTGACAGCTGAATAAACAAATAAATATAAATAATGTAAGGTAAAGCTGTTTCATAGTTGTTTTATTTTATCTTAATAATGTACAATGTCCCTTTACAATCTGCTCTTTACCCAGTGGGTCAATATATTTGATCAGGAATGCAAAGACACCGGGAGGAGCTACATCTCCAGTATTATTCCTTTGTCCATTCCAGCCAACTTCGTAATCTTCTGTGCCAAATACTTCTTCTCCCCATCTATTCCAAACTGTAAATGAGTATCCTCTTATACCTTCAAAACTTCCTTTTGGTATAAATTCATCATTCAGACCATCATTATTTGGCGTAAAGGCATTTGGTACAAAAAAATTAATAAATGGTAGAATACTTATGGTTGCGTATGCAGTATCTGCACATCCAGATGGGTGTAATACTATTTGGCTGATTTGATAAGTACCCGTATCTCGGAAAGTAAAGGATGGATTGGCAATTAAGGAAATACCTAGACTATCAAAGTTCCATAAATAAGAGATCGCATCTATAGATTCATCCGTAAATTGAACTGTATTTCTAGTTATGTTGGGCATTTCAGGCGAGAATGAAAATCCAGCTGTTGGGCTAGGAACAACTTTTATTAGATTGTTCCACACTTTAGATACTTTACAACCTATAGGTGAAGTCAGTTCTAGAGATACGGTATACGTTCCAATTTCTGTAAAAAGATTTGAAGGGCTTAATTCATTAGCTGTATTACCATCACCAAAATCCCAATTAAATAAGTAGTTTTCGTCTATGGGTTTGCTAAGATTAGTAAATGTAATATTTGCAGGTTGACATCCAATAAAAGTATTAGGATCTATAACAATAATTGCGGGGACTGGAAAATAATTTATTTGTTGAATACTTGTATCCCTACATTTATTAATATCTTCTACGATCAGTCTTACTTGTTTTTCACCAGGAAACTCATACTCAAATGATGGGTTTTGGATGGTAGATGAACCCTCTCCAAATTGCCAGTTCCATTCAAGTACTGGTCCTGCACCACTTACCGAAAGATCTGTAAATGCAATAGGACCTGCTACACAGGTATCATATGCAAAGCTGAAATCTGCATCAATAGAAGGGTATAAATTGATCGTAATATTTGCTGTGTCAGAACATTCTGCTAAGCCAGGAAGGTCTTTATTGAGTATCATAATGGCTGAGTAAGATCCTAAACCCGGGAAAGTATAAGTGACATTTCTGGTATTAAAAGTGTCTTTTGTACCATTGATATCAAACTCCCAATAGTAGTTTTGGATAAATCTTGTATCAGTACTTAGATTCTGAAAGTTGATGGTAAACTCTCCACAGCTATTGACGTTGAACTCTGTATCAGTTTTTGATGTGGCTCTTAAGTCAGCAGTCACGGCTATTTCACATGTAGTAACATTAAACTGAAAATCTCGTCTCAAAGTACCTATCTGTATGCCATCTCGATACTCTTTTACACATACTCCTACTATAAATTGTCCTAAGATATTTGGCGCCCCACTTATTAAGCCTGTTTGACTATCAATGGTGATATTGGGTCCCATTGGTTGGCTTGAAGTAAAACCAGGTGCTCTGAATATGACATTATCAAAAGGTGGAGGACAATTATTGGGTGCAGGTGTTACACCAGTACAAGCGATGGGACTACCACCATTGACACCATCCATACCACCAGCAGTCAATGAAGGACAAAACTCATAAACTAGACTATCACCATTTATATCAATTGCAGAATGATCGAAATCTATATCTCTATTGACACAAATGACAACTGGCGGGAAGTTATTAAAATTTGGGCTTGTATTACATGATCTTTGTGATGTAGGATCTATTTCTGTGGTAAAAGCGGCACCTGTTCCTCCAGGGTTGACTAGGTTTAAAATTGTACTATTTCTACAGCATCTTTGATAGGAAATCATATAATTTTGGGTAGATATAGGCAGTGTCACTTCAAAAATATATATACCTTTTTCTACTCCTACATTGACAGGTACTAAAATACATGGGTTACTCGTATCTATGGGCACCTCAGAAATACTTGTTGGTCTAGGGACAACTACAGTTTGTACCCAGTTCCAAAATTGATTATTGCCACGATAGATACCAAACGTAGCGTTGTTATCAAAATTTGCTCCACCACTCTTACTATCTCTATACATAGTGAAAGTAATTAAAAATGTAACCGTATTTCTAGTGGTATCGCTACCTACACATTCATATTTTACCTCACCTCCTATGATATGCTCAGCCTTTATGTCTTGTTTTAGCACAAAACACAACATTGTTATGGTGATAAAAATTTTAATATTTAAGGTTAGGTACTTCATATACGATATTCTAAACACCAGCATTTGAGTAGTGTTCAGACTGATGGATGTTTAAATTTGAATATTTCTTTAGTTTGTCAATAAAAAAAAATAAATACTTTTGAATGACTTCATCGATATTCAAACATCAAAAATATGAAATTATTGCCAATTCATAGTCAATATTTGTATTTATGTCGTTATAATGACTAAATTATTGAAAGCTCTAAATTAAAAGCATACATTTGCACGACAAAAAACATGGGATCAATATATGTCGTCCGGCAAATTAAATTTCAAAAAGATACTTAATAGATTGATTCTATTTGTTGCTTTAGGTGTGGGCGCACATGTGGCTTTCGTTTTGTCCACCACAGAAAGGAGTTTGCTCAATTATTTAGGCGAACTCAGTGTATTACATTTGTTAACTATTTTAGTATTAATTATTTGTCCTTGGTTAGGATACGCGCTTAGAATACGTATGTGGTCAGCATTTCTGAATGAAAAAATCTCATATGGTGATGCTGTAAGAGTAGTCATTACTGCTGATGTAGCATCTGCACTAAGTCCCACATCTGTAGGTGGAGCTCCTGTAAAAGCCGCACTGCTTCTCAATCGTGGATATGCATCTGGCAGTGTTGGTTTTATGCTCACTTATGGCGTCATAGAAGATATTATATTTTATACAACAGGTATCGTATTGGCAGGTTTTTTTTCTTCGGGTTTACTTACTGATATATGGTCAGAACTCTACAGCTTTATGGCTGAAAATATAAATACTATTTCTGTAATAATATTTATACTAGCTTTTTATATCTTAATGATAAGGATGAATGCGATTCCTGCTTATCTCAAAATTACTCATTACCTTCCTCAACGGATAAAACTATTGATTACTAAAGCGAAAGCAAAACTGTATAATAGCATCCAAGGGATGAAATCTAATTTTACATTAGTATGGCAGCATGGCAAACTGAGGATGGTCTTTAGTTTTGCTGTATTATTACTGCAATGGATGGCAAAGTTTTCTGTATTGATAGTCATTCTGCATGCTTTTAATATTGATTTTGAAGCAATTCAGATTTATATTCGTCAGTGGGTGATCTTTGTAACTATGTTATTTATACCTACGCCAGGAGCATCTGGAGGTGCAGAAGCATCATTTTTATTAATATTTGGTAAGAGTATTCCGAGTGATATTGCCTACCTTGTTGTTTCTGTTTGGAGATTATTTACCTATTATTTTATTCTGTTAATGGCTGCAATATTATACACCTTACTTAGTTTTTTTGTGGAAAGAAAAGAAGAAATAGTAATTACTGAGTAAAAAATGGTAAATTTTGAAATACTTGATTAGTTAAATAAATAAGTTGCCCCATTGTCTAGTTTCAAAACCCAATTTGATGATTCTCTTTTTATTGTAGCTGTAACTTTAAGTTTATCTGAAATTATTTTTTGATTGTAAAGGCTTAAATTTACTTCATACTCAATTTTATCACTGTGTTCATTCCCTTTAAAGTCAAAAGGGCAGAAATTTGAAATAAATTTGATTACCCCGCCTATTTCTTGATTGGAATTCAGACCTTTTAAAAATGTCAAATTCCTGTACGCTATCCCACTATATTTATATACATTGTCATCAATATTTCCTCCTATGTTAATCGTTGTATTCATGTCAAATGCAATCTCAAAGTTGCCCGCTTTTGAATTTCCTTTTGCATCTTTGGTAGTGAAATAGATAAAATGATCATTGTAAACCATAAAATTACTTTCGCATCTATTTTTTAAATTTCCTTTCAGACTTAAAAAGTAATCATTGTTTGGGGTCACTATTTCCGTCACTATATTGGTATCAACATTACACAGCATATCAGTTAACACCATTTCGTTAATAACTTCTCTTTCTTTTTCAATGCCTCCAAATTCTTTAGAAAAATTCATTTTTATAATATTCGAAATATCATTGTCCTTAAAGTCAATTAATTCAGTGCCTGAAGATTCATTTACATTAGTTTGGTTATTTGTGGATTCTTCTTTTGAACAACTCAAGATACATATGAATGAAGTAAAAAGGAATATTTTAAAATTGATTTTAAATCTCATGATATTTGTATTTTTTTTTGAATTCTAAGTTATTGACTGATAATCAATACAAATGTATAAATTTAGAATACAATATGCAATAATTCAATGATTATTTATTTCTAAAATTAAAAATATCATCTTTGCTTTACACCACATTTCTCCTTTATTTCCAAATGTTTTTGAGATTAATAAAAAATGTGTAGGTTTGTCTCATGAATCGTGATCTGGCAATCTTAGAGAAATTAGAAAAGGAATTGAGTCTGAAACAACTTCAGATAAAATCCCTACTTACCATCACACAGGCGATAAATGACAATGTTTCTGCCGATGGTCTTTTTAATATGTACAAGTCGTTTTTGTCATGGGAAATGGGTATAGAAAAAATGGCCCTATTTGTGATTGAAGAGAATGGTTGGGAGTGTACTACCTCTATTAACTTTAATAAAAGCCACATCTCCAAAATGATTCCTTTGCTACTCCAACACAAAAGATTGCATACGGTCAAAGACGATGAAGATGCTATTTTACAAGGTTTTGATATCATAATCCCCGTTTTTCATAAGGATAATCCCATTTCATATTCTATTATCGGTGGTATAAAAGAGAAAGAAGATCTTTACAATAAGATACAATTTATCACCACGATCACCAATATAATAGCAGTGGCCATTGAGAATAAACGACTATTTAAAAAACAAATAGAACAAGAACGATACCGTCGAGAGATGGAACTTGCTTCTGAAGTACAACACATGCTTATACCTGAGTATTTGCCGGTGGAGTCTAAGTTTGCACTTTCAAAAATATATAAACCCCACTTCAATATTGGAGGTGATTACCTTGATTACATTCGATTTGACCAAGATAGATTTGCGTTTTGTATTGCTGATATATCAGGCAAAGGTGTATCAGCGGCCTTATTAATGGCAAATTTTCAGGCAATGATCCAGAGTTTGATCTTCCAATACCGTGATTTGGAGACATTCGTCTTTGCTTTGAATCAGTCTGTCTATCGAATTACCAAAAGTGACAGATATATCACGTTCTTTGTAGCAGAGATAGATACCAAACAAAAAACATTGAGATACGTCAATGCAGGTCATTATCCACCCATTCTGAAGATGAATGGCACATTACGACGACTAGATACAGGATGTTCATTTATAGGAGCCTTTGAAAAATTGGAAAATATAAAGGAAGAAAAAATTCAATTGACTGATGAAGCCATGGTTTTGAGTTTTACGGACGGATTGCCAGAGTTGAGAAACAATAATGATGAGTACTTTAATGATGTCATGCTGGAGAAATTTGTAAACGAAAATGGTCATATGGATCCTGAATCATTTAATGCAAAATTGCTAAGCGAAGTAGACCTTTTCAGAGGGGATAATGACATTGCTGACGACATTGCGGTATTGACATGCAAAATTTATTAAAGTACAAGAGAATAGTAAAAATATGATACCAAAAAACAAAGTTACAGCAGCCATGTTGGCCTTCTTTTTAGGATCTGTGGGCGCGCACAAACTATATTTGGGCAAAACAGGTGGCTTTATTTGGTTTGTAATTCTATTGATGATGTCCATGAGTATAGGTTTCCCAATCACAACAATTTTAGGTGTGATACATGGCGCAAAGTTATTAAATATGACAGATCAGACTTTTGATAAAATGTATAACAAAGGATATGCAGCACCATCTAAAGGTCCTCTAGAAACAAGGAGGTCACAACAAATGGAACGATACGAACAAGTCTCTGATAATAGACAACGTCAGCCATCTTTTCGCAAACCGACACCTACAGCTTCTGCCAAAGCAAATCCATTCAAAAATAGTGGCATTAAAAAATACAAAGATTTTGACCTAGCTGATGCCATCATTGATTTTAATAAAGGGCTAGAAATATCACCCAATGATATTGCTTTGCATTTTAATATCGCTTGTGCATATTCTCTTACAGAAAACAAATCTAAAGCTTATCACCACTTAAGTAAGGCTGTATCTTTAGGACTCCAAGATGTAGAAAGGATTTTGTCACACGACGATCTAGCCTTCGTCCGTATACAGCCCGAATTTGATGGGTTTAGGAGTGCAGGATTTAGGGTCAATCCTTTTGAAACAAAGGCAGAATCTATTCAATCACAGCCCTCAACGCCGATCGCCCCACCTGTAGAAATGGCACAGGAAATGTTAGATGATACCTTACTTGCTCAACTCAATAAATTGTCCGAATTAAGGAAAAAAGGCATTTTGTCTGATGATGAGTTCAACTTTGAGCGAAAAAGGTTGTTGAGACAATAATATAAACAGTAAAGTAGTTAATTAACATTAGCAAACAAACAACATAAGTATTGGTAGCAAAAGAATTGATTTCACAGACATTATTACCTATTCAGACATCTGATACAGGTGATGAAGCGCTCAACATGATGCAAGTATATCATGTAAGACATCTCCCAATCGTGAATTTTGAAAAGTTACTAGGGGTAATTTCTGAAGAAGATATTTTGATACATGACACAAAAGAAGCTATTGGAACTTACAGGCTTTCGTTTTTGAGACCTTATTGTTTTGAAAATGAACATTTATTTGAAGTGATGACTAAGATGGGTAGATTGCAACTTACCATCATTCCCGTTATAGATAGAGAAGAAAACTATCTTGGCGTTATTACTATGGAACATCTTCTTCAATATTTTGCAACGCATTTTTCGTTTTCTGATCCGGGAAGTATTTTGGTTTTGGAAATATCTAGGGCAAACTATTCACTCGCAGAAATAGCCAGAATTACAGAATCTGAAGATATCACGATTTTGAGCTCTTTTGTCAATAATATACCTGATACTAGTCTCATGTATGTGACATTAAAGTTAAATAGACAAGATATTAATGCCCTAAAAAGCACTTTCGAACGATTTGGTTATCAGATTTCAGCATCTTTTTCGGAGATAGAGTATCATGATGGACTCAAAGAACGTTATGATCTGTTGATGTCTTATCTAAACGTTTAATGCTTGTGTATAACATTGAGAAAAACATAAATTACATCATTCTAATAATTTGCCGATTCCGGTTGGTATTTATTGCTAGTTTTTCTTTTTCTGTAAATATTTACGGTCAAAGTGATTATGTCATCGTCGATAGCATTCATATTTTTGGCAATAAAAAGACGACTCGTCAGGTCATAATGAATGAAATGGATATACATTCAGGCGACACCATACCACTAGATCAATTGGCAAAAAGGCTATCATCAAATGAAAAAAGACTGCAAAGTATTGGCTTGTTTACAAATGCAAAAATTAATTTAAAGAACTGGAATACAGACCTTTCTATTGCTAATGTAGAGATAGTTTTACAGGAGAATTGGTACATTTATCCATATATTATATTCGAATTGGCAGATAGAAACTTTAATGTATGGCGAAAAGAACAAAATTATTCATTAGAAAGAGTCAATTATGGACTTGCCCTGACACATATCAATTTTACAGGAAATAAAGACAAGTTGAAACTCAAATTTCAACGTGGTTTCACCCGCAAATATGAAGTATCTTATGAGTATCCATATCTCAAAAAAGGGTGGGGATTTTCTACAAATTTTAATTATACAGAAAATAGAGAAATAGCCTACCGCACTGAAGATAATAAACTTCTATTTTACAAAAATCCTGATGAAAGAAAGATATTTAATCAATACAGAGCAAGTATCGGATTGGTAAATAGAAGGAATGCATTTACTTTTCAGAATATCAGATTAGAGTTTATATCAGCTAGAGTTGACTCATTTATTCCTCAGCAATTAAATAGAGACTACTTTTTGGAAGGGCGGACAAAGATGAGGTATTTCTATTTAGATTACATATTTAAGTTTGACAATACATTATATCCTTTATATCCAATTGGTGGGTATAGGTTCGATATAAATGTTCGGAAAGAAGGTTTGGGAATCTTTAAGGATGTAAATAATTTTTGGTTTACGATAGGTGGTGAAAGGCATACAACCATAAAAAAATGGCTAATAATCAGCAATAGATTAAAATTTAAGGTCAATCTCCAAAACAACAGACCTCCTTATGTGCTTAATTCGGGCTTAGGATATTCTAGCGATAATATCACAGGATATCAATTGTATGTATTAGATGGTAGAGATTATATATTGTCCAAAAATGCAATTAAACTAAGAATATTGGACAAGGATTTCAGACCCTATGATCGCCTGCCCAATCAATTTAAAGTAATGAATGTCAAATTGTTTTTTAGGTTTAATTTTGATTATGGCTATACTCGCGATCCTTATTATGGAGTATCAAATACACTCACAAACACTGGTCAATTTGGATATGGTCCAGCATTGGATTTGATAGTGTATAACAATTTTACCCTATCATGTCAGATAGGAATTACCCAATTTAAAGAACAAGGATTTTTTGTCGAAAGTGGATTTAACTTTTAGCTACTAGTTGGTAATCAAAATATTGACTCCATAGTTATTTAAAATACACCACTTCAAACTTCGCCAAAGGGGCCATTCTAGCTTTGTTGAGATAGAGATAGTCACCGTTTAAACTATAATTGTCAGCTATTTCTAGGACTTTCATCAAGGCATTTTCAGTTTCTAGATTTTCACAAGCCATCATGGTAGACGCTAATTGGGCAAACTTGATGCGATTACCTTCATTTATTTCGTACGATCCGAAAAAACCATTGCATCCACCATTTCCTTGAACTCTATTATCATCTGCTTTCAGCATGAAATGTGCTTCTTTGGATTGACCATCAACCCATTTTATTGGTTTGCCATTCAATTCTGTTAGTTTCCAATATTTTTCTCTGATATCAGTATCAAAATCCACTTTTGTCAAAATATAATTATTCTCTAATGCACCTGTTATTCTATTTCCTTGATTGTCAAGTTTAAATAAGGTATTTTCACCTACTTTATATTGGTGGTTCGCTTTATCTTCGCCAGCAACTTCCAAGGTAATATTACTACCAGATTTGTCCCAAGTAAATTTACCTGTTGATGTAAATACTTCGTCACTTTTTCCTACATATTTTGTTTCCATAACATAGGCTAAGTCGTTGCTCAATGTGATTTTTGTTTTGATGGCTTCGCAATCGGCACAAGGCAAGGCACCATGGTATACACCTATCCAGTCCAAAGATGTCTGACTATTATCACTTATGGGAAGGTTTTCGTTCATATTTTTTTTGGAAGAGCAAGCAAATAATGTCAGAGTTAAAGCTACAAATATTAATTGAAATCGCATATTGAATATATTAAGTTGGTTTATATTAAATTGGCCAATGTTATGAAACATCAACAAAGTTAACGATTATAAAACCGAATTATTATTTCGAAAGTTAGGCCTGTATCTTTGTTTAACAAAATATTATTAATTACAACTAACCTTAATCATAAAATATCAATACGCCATCGCCTTCTCAAGCATAATGTCTCTACCATTTTTTATATTGTCAAGTGTATTAGTAATAGACACATCAGGGCTCACGCCGACTTCAGTAGATTGTCCATTTTTATCGAGAAAATCACTGACTGAAACCCTGATTTGCCATCCATTGGAAAGTTGATAGCCTAGATGCCCACCAGCACCACCACCAGTTACTTGACCTACCAATGTGACATTTGGTAGACTTTTGATCATTGCTGCAAAATAAGTAGTAGCACTATAACAACCACGATTGATAAGGACAGAAATTGGTATGTCAAAGTGGAAATCAGGTCTAGGCTGAGCGTACATTGGTATTGGTTTAACTATATCATCATGGGCTGGTCCGATTTTTTCTACATAAGAACCTAGCAATGTCTTTTGTTGCACTATGGTGCCTAATAATCTAGGTACTGGATTAGAATCACCGCCACCATTGTTTCTGACATCAATGATTAGCTTGTTCACTTTTGCAATTTTCATTAAATGCAAGACCTTCTCAAAAGCTTGAAAATCATTGAACTTTGGTAAATGAATATAGCCAATATTACCGTCCAACATTGCCCAATAGAGATTACCATCTTGGCCAAGTGAGTCTTTTATATATTTACTTTTGATAAGATTTGGGTCAAAATGTATATCATATCCACTTCTGAAATCGTACTGAGTACCCACCTTTTTTGGTTTTACCAGAAGACTGTGCGCATCTTTTAGTTCTACCACAGCTGCATCCATGATGGCAAATAGCTCGTCTTCAGTGGTTTGTGCATTAATGCCTGGACTGTATTTTTGATACACAGCGTCCCAATCCACTTTTTTAGCATCAAAATAGATATAGTTTTTATCTACAAAAGTCCAGAATTCGTCAAAGAGTACTTTAGTGTTGCCTGTGGTTGACTGTGCAAAAGATGGGGATATAAATGATAGGACAAATAACGTAATGATTATAAATGGTCTCATGATATTTTATATTTGTGGTATTAGTGATTAATAAAGGTAACTTGGATTGACAATGAAATCATTGGATTGCAATTGGACAGCTTTGCCATTGGCATTTGCATATAAAAGTTCACCTTGATAACTTGCCCCTATTTTAAACCTATCCGATGTATAATAGAATAAACTCAATTCGATTTTTAGACCTTTGTATCTAGAAATGCTTACAAATTTTCCACTTTTTAACATTGGAATCGCCATGTCAGCTCTCGTAGGATCGAAAGTCCCTTCTTCCAGATACCTACTCGGATATGGATGTCCATATATAGGTTGGATTAAGTAAGCTAATATGGGGGCTTCAATGGATGTCTGTGCTTCGATAGTATTGTCTTTTTGTGTTGTCAAGATATTTGTATAACTTAGTTTTGGTCCGATCGATTGAGCAATGGTGTAGCTGATTATATTGTTAGCAAACATACTGTTATACAAAGATCTAGGGAAGTTAAGCATCGTTCTATTATTTGTAAAACCACCTAGCCAAAATCCTTCACCCAATTTACGCTGATATGAGTATGTATGTGATATTATGATGGAATTTAGCGTAAAATATGGATCTTTTTTGTGGCCTTTCACATAAGTAAAGTCCAGCTGATTGTGACTCCAACTATTTTCTTTTCTACTTCCGAATGTGATCCCATATTTAGGTGACCAATTGGTAAATGACTTTGCACTCAATCGTTGATCATTGATTTTTGTTTTTGATATGCCTATTCGTATGCCTATTTCTTTGCCATAAGGAATAGAAGCTGCATCGTTTTGGGCAAAACTGTAAAAAAATGAAAAATATACAAAGATAATAGTGGTTATGGTTTTTGTAAGAATTAGATTGGGAGTATTGGGTTTACTTATTCTTTCCACTTTTTTTATGCTGTAGAAAATAAATATCCCACCAATGAGACTAGGTACAAACCAATTATATACACCAGGTAAAAAATTATTGACCACTACAAAAGCTGTCACTGAAGCTATGTATCCACCTGACATATTTCCAATATGCATTTTTAGCCAGTTTTTTCTGACTTGATCAGTATTGCGAAGGTCGAGCAAATTTCTGACCGCAAATATCAATCCTACAAGGCCAAAAACGCCAGCTACGATATGAAAGGATTTAGTAATTACCAATGGAACTAAGACCATTAAAATACAAGTCATAAGCATGCCGACGTGAATGATTCTATCGGTGTTAAAAACATGCGTCGGTAATTTATATTGGATTGCTCTTTTACCGATTACGATAAAATAACCACTAAATATACCAATAGAAAATAAAAATGGGTTGTTATGATCTGGCATATTTGCAGCGATAAGAGATAGTAAAATGGAACTACCGAGACTGTAATAAAAGATTCGTCCACTGATGATATGTGACCTACTTCCTTTTATTGTTATGGCGGCTACAAAGCCTGAAAGGAGAGACACACCACCAAGTGCTGCATGAGCAATGATTAAGATTCTAAAGATTTCTGCGTTGTTCATATCGATTGTTAAATTTTGATGAAGCAAAGATGCAGGACAAAATATAAGTAAAAAAATCGAAGGGACTTATGGCAATGTTTTGTGGCGAATGGTAAGGTTTGCAGTTTGACTTACAGTTTGCAGTTTACCACAAGGTGATTGATATTCTGTTAGTTATGTTTGGAAATAGGTATTTTTTTGATAGATTTGAACTGAAGATTATTTTTCAAACGAGTATTTTTACCTTCTCTACCATGGATCGAGACACAGGGATTTTGATGTCAAT
>Ga0075154_10001890_pt1 | contig 14237 bp, 15 predicted proteins | sample JI71714BDNA_FD_70965 | JGI IMG/M metagenome (GOLD analysis project Ga0075154, IMG submission 70965) | Wastewater effluent complex algal communities from Wisconsin, to seasonally profile nutrient transformation and Carbon sequestration -... | ecosystem: Engineered > WWTP > Effluent > Algae... | reverse complement strand
TCATGCGTGCAAGTCAGGCCCGACAGAAACCACAGCAGCGGTACCGGACCGTCTTCTGCCTGCTGAGGCAGATAGAGTCCAAAGGTCATGTCGCAGCCAGTCACCTGAGATGCGTGGGTATAGACGCCTTGCACGCCGCCGAAAGCCCGGTTCTCCGAGACGGTTTTCATGAGTAGCCTCCCTGGCTGATTAGCGCGATGACAGCTGTCACAGTCAGAACCGACGCAGCAGTGGACAGCAGGATCGCGGTCGAAACTCGTTGTGGCGCAACGCGGTAATGCTGCGCAAGGATGAAGACGTTGCCCGCCACAGGCAGTGCGGCGGCAGCAATCATGACACCGGCCGTGTAGCCCGAGACGTTGAAGACCCAGCAGGCTCCCGCTACGGCAGCCGGGTGCAGAATGAGCTTGGAGGCGGCCAGCCAGGCAGCCACTTCGATCCGCTCGGCAGACCGGCCTGCAAGGGAGGCTCCGATCGCGAACAGTGCGCAGGGCGTGGCTGCGGCACCGAGGAGAGTCAGAAACTCGTTGACGGGCACCGGCAACGAAAACCCGGTCGCGCCCCAGGCGATCCCCAGCACGACCGAAACGATCATCGGGTTCTTCGCCAGCCCCTCGGCAAGAACACGAAAGGTCTGCGCGTTGACCCGGCCGGCACGCAAGCCGGTGATCGCCATGGTCAGGATCGAGGAAAAGACGATCAGATCGACTGCCAGCACCAGCAATACCGGCCCCACAGCCTGGGGCCCAAGCAGAAGCGAGAGCATCGGGATCCCCAGAAAACCCACGTTGCCGATCACGCCGGTATGCGCCTCGAACACAGCCTCTTCCCGGCTGGTACCGCGCAACGTGGCGACGAGGGTGACGATAAGCCATACCAGACCCGTCCCAAGCATGTAAGCGAAGACGAATGGCCAGTTGAGGATCGCCGCGACATCAAGATTGGCGGCAAACCCGAACAACATCGCCGAGAGGGCAAAGTAGAAGACGAAGCGGGTCAGATAGGTGGTAGCTTCCTCCGAAAAGAACCTTGTGCGACCAGCTAGGTATCCCACCCCGATCAGGGCGAAGAACGGCAGGGTTTTCAGGAAGATCGCCAGCATTCGCCCGTGGTGTCATGTGACGCCGGGAAGGGCAAGTCCAGGCGCCGGGAATCGGGCCGGGTCAAAGGCGGGGCGGGATCACTCGATCTGGGCCAGCAGCCTTAATCGACCAAAGGTTGTGGCAAAAACTAGGCAATCAACCCGCCCAGGATTGTTGCGCCGGTCAGAGCGCAAACAGGGGATGAAGTCGGAGAATCCTGCAACTTGGGGCAGAAATGGGCGCCTGTTCGGCGTTGGCACCCGCCGCGACTGCACCTCGCAGTTGTCGGATTGTGGCAGAAAAGGAACGAAATGGCTTCACGTTTTGGCCCAACTCATTGGCTAGATGATGAAGAACCACGTTTTCGAAGGGGGCTTTCGGAAGCGGTGGAAAGGGTAAAGTGATGACCGCTGCCGCGCGCAAGATTGAAGAGTTCGACCTGGGAACCAGCAACGACGAGTTGCCGGCCGGCACTCGACTTCTCTTCGGGCAGTTCACCATAGAATCCTTCCTGAACAGCGGCGGCTTCGGCATCGTCTACCTTGCGCGCGACTCCCTGGATCGCCGGATCGTGATCAAGGAGTGTTTTCCCTCGACCTTCTGCCGCCGGGTCGGCACCACGGTCGGTGCGCGCTCGCGACAGCAACAGGATGAATTCCGGTCGACGGTTGCCAGCTTCATTCAGGAAGCAATGACGCTGTCGAAACTGGACCATCCCAACATCGTCAAGGTCCACCACGTCTTCGAAGAGAACGACACCGCCTACATGGCGATGGACTACATCGACGGCCCCGACCTTCTGCAAACGGTCGAGGGTGGTGCGCGGCCGCTGACGCCGAAGGAAATCATGTCGTTCCTGGGCAGCATGCTGGACGCTATCGGTCATGTGCATGACCAAGGGCTTCTGCACCGCGACATTTCTCCCGACAATATCCTGCTGGACAAGACAAGCGGTCAACCGATCCTGATCGACTTCGGGGCCTCACGGAAAGACACGACACGGAAGAGCCGTGCAGTTTCTGGGCTTCGGGTGGTGAAAGACGGCTATTCGCCGCAAGAATTCTACGTCCATGGCAGCAAGCAGTCAGCTTGCAGCGACCTCTATGCGCTGGCGGCCAGCTTCTATCACCTGATCTCGGGCGAAACGCCCAAAACGTCGCAAGAGCGTTTGTCGGCGATCGCCGGACGTGAGGGTGATCCGCTTCGCCCGCTCGCCGGACGGTTCCGCGCCTATCCGAAGCAATTCCTGCAGGCCATTGACACGGCAATGGCCATCTTCCCCCGCGACCGACTGCAATCGGTTGCGGAATGGCGTGCCGTACTGGGTGGGACCGAAGCGCCGAAACCGGTCGCCGCCCAGTCGCGCTCTCAGCCCGAAACCTCTGCATTTTCCGCATCAGCGCCTGTTCAGTCGGAAGCGCCACAGCATGCAGGTCAGCCAGAGCAAAGGGCGGCTTCGGCGGTCAGTCGCTCCAGGGATATCCTGGTGACTTCGGCAGCTGCGGTTCTGCTTCTGGTTGGACTTCTGTCCTTGCCGGCGCAGCTGTCTTCCTGGACCACTCCGGTTGCAGATGCGGTTCCCGTGGCCAGCGCCGATGTGGCCAACACTACGAAAGACAAGCTGGTCGTGACAAACGTGCTGCGTTTGCCCGGCGGGATGGCATTCGAGATGACTGAAACGCCGACCGGGATTGAAACCAAGGTTTCAGTCGTGCCGGAGGAGGACGAAAGCACCCTCGAGGTGGGCGACGTGCTCCTGGTTTACGAACCCTCGGGCGAGACGTTGGGAACGAAAACGGCGCTGCGCGACATTCTCACGCGAGAGTTCGCGAAGGGCCTGACGACATACAGTTTTGTTATTCGCCGCGGTGCAAGTACAATGAATGCAGAGCTTCGGCTGGGGGTGGCCGGGTAGCCCTGCACCAGCCGAAACACGAGGACGGGGAGAGAAAGCCTTGAAGTTCCTTCGGACAATCTTTGGCGAATCCGATGAGGCCAGCCAGCCGCCGGTTTCCGTCGATGCCGGGCCAGACCCCGTGATGGCCGCACTTGCGGAACTGGAAGTCAAGCGACTGCGTGCGGCGCTCGCCGCCGCCGCTCCGCAGTCGGCCCCCGATCCAGAGCCTTCCGAGCCGGTCGCCGACATGCCGGTCGCTCGGCCGCATCGGGTGGTCAAGACAAAGGCCCCGCTCCCCGAGGGCATCGCTCCGTCGGCCCGCAGCATCTGGGACATCGAGGATGAAGCTCCAAAGCCCGTGGCTCACAGTGCCGCGGCAGAGGCAGCTCCGCGGCGTCCGACCCGCACCAAGACCCGCGTTCTCGGTTTCGAGGCGCAGCCAACGGCCGTCGTTCCTTTGTTCGAGGGGCTTGAAGGCACGCCGGTTGCTGCGGGTCCCGCATTGCAAGGCAAGGGATATGTGATGTTCCCTGCCGGTTGGCTGGTGGTCAAAAGCGGCCCAGGAAAGGGTGCCTCTTTCGCCCTGTCGCAAGGTGTGTCGCAGATCGGTCGCGGAACCGACCAGACGGTCTCGCTGGACTACGGCGATATGGCGATCTCACGCCAGAACCATGCAGCGATCGCCTATGACCCGACATCGCACGAGTTTCATGTTGGTCATGGAGGCAAATCGAACCTTGTGCGACTGAACGGTCGGCCGCTTCTGTCCACCGAGGTCGCCGGGGACGGCGATGAAATCCAGATCGGCGAGACAACCCTGGTTCTAAAGGTGCTCTGCACTCCCGAGTTCAACTGGACCACCTACGAGGCGGAGGGAGACGGGCATGATATGGCGATCGCGTGAACCCCGCTACGACGTTGCTTCAGGTATCTGCCAGGGTGCGCGCGACTACCAGGAGGATGCGATCACAGCCGACTTTCCGGTTGGAGCCGAGGCCGGCTTTGTCGTGCTGGCAGACGGCATGGGCGGTCATGCGGCAGGCGATGTCGCGTCCAAGATTGTCCTGACCGAGGTCTATTCCGAGTTGAAATTCCACTACGCCGATGTTGAGGCATTCGAGGCCCGCGCCCCGGAAATCCTGCGTGGCGTGGCGGATCTCGCGAACGAAACCCTTCGCCATCACACGGACAATCACCCCGAGACCGACGGCATGGGCGCGACACTGGTGGTGCCAGCGCTGGTTGAAAACCGGCTTTGGTGGATTTCGATCGGAGATTCTCCGCTGTTCCTCTTCCGGAATGGAAAGCTGAGCCAACTGAACGAAGACCATTCGATGGCTCCGCAGATCGACTTCATGGTTCAGGCCGGTCTTCTGGACGCCGATCTGGCTGCAAATCATCCTGATCGCAACTGTCTGGTGTCGGTGCTAATGGGCTCGAAGATCGCCAAGATCGATTGCCCAGCCAAGCCGCAAGAGCTGCGGGCGGGCGACATCGTGATCTGCTCGTCGGACGGGTTGCAGTTCCTGACCACTGCCCAGATCGAAAGAGTACTTGGGAAGTACCGCAAAACCCGCTCGACCGAGATTGCCGAGCGGCTTCTGGATGAACTTCACAAGCTCGGCGACCCTGATCAGGACAACATCAGTTTCACTGTGATCAAGGTGAATGATGCTTCCGTGCGACCGAAGCAGGGCCTTCCCCGACGCCAATCGCCGGCCGTTGCACGGCCTCGCGGGTTGACGACGGTGGTGGCAGAGCCGGTTCTTGTGCCATTGCCCGGGATCGAACCCAGTCACCCGACTGAGCAGGACAGTGCCATCGCAGTGCCCCCCCCGCTTGCAGACGCGGCGGCAGACGTGCCGAGCCTGGCGGAAGACGAACTTGAAACGGCAACCTCCGAACAGGGGCCGATCGTTCCCCGACGGTTCGCCGCGCTGGGATAGCCCGGCCGAGCATCAGCATCCCGCGGGGCGGTGGTCTAACTGACGACCGCCCCGCGTGTGCCTCAGCCTCGAAAGATGCTCATGATCTCATCCTGCGGCTTCTTCCGTTTGGCCACTTCCGGAACAGTGGCGCTGTCGGATGGGTAGCCAACCGGCAGGATCATCACCGGCTTTTCGTGCTCGGGCCTGCCGCAGAGCGGACCTAGAAATTTCATCGGGTTCGGCGTGTGCTCCAGGCACACAAGGCCCGCGTGATGGATCGCCGTGATCAGGATGCCCGTGGCGATACCTACGCTTTCCGGGACATAGTAGTTCTTGTAGCGCGTGCCGTCCTCGGTCAGCCCATAACGCTGAGCAAAGACCACGATCAGCCAGGGCGCATCTGTGAGATGCGGCTTTGAGACGCCGGTGCCGATGGGTTCCAGCGCGGCAAGCCATTCATCACCCGCCCCGCCAGAGTAGAACGCGCGTTCTTCCTCTTCGGCACCGTCACGGATACGGGCTTTCATGGCAGGATCGGAAATGGCGACAAAATGCCAAGGCTGATGATTGGCACCTGACGGAGCCGTTCCTGCTGCAGCGATACAGGCGGCGATCACTGATTCCGAAACAGGTCTGGTTGAATAGTCTCGCACCGAGTGACGCTTGCGCATATAGGCGAGAAAGGCATCAGCCGCAGCCAATGCTTCGGAATCCGGCACCTGAACGCGATCCGGCAATGGAAGTGCCCGATAATGCACCTCGCCTTTGCGATACATCACCCGCCCCCGATCAAAGCTCCTGCGGCAAACACCAGAGCACCGCCGAGGACAACCTGCAAGGCCGCGCGGAGGAAAGGGGTCTCCATGAAGCGGTTCTGAATCCAGGCGATGGCCCAAAGTTCCACGAAGACAACAATCATCGCGATAGTGGTCGCGGTCCAGAAATCCGGGATCAGGTAGGGCAGCGCGTGGCCAAGACCGCCGACAGCGGTCATGATCCCCGAGGCAAGTCCACGCTTCAAGGGTGAGCCGCGGCCCGACAGTACACCATCGTCATGTGCGGCCTCGGTGAAGCCCATCGAGATGCCCGCACCGACCGAGGCCGCCGAGCCGACCAGAAAGGTTGTCCAGGTATCTTGCGTGGCAAAAGCGGTGGCAAAGATCGGCGCGAGAGTCGAGACCGAGCCGTCCATCAGCCCAGCCAAGCCCGGCTGAACCCAGGTCAGGATGAACTGGCGCTTTGCGGTGTCGTCCTCGGCGCTTCGAGCTTCGTCCGAAAGGTGAGTCTCCTCCAGCCCCTGTGCGTGGCGTTCATGTCCCGCCTCTGCCGCAGCCAGGTCGCCGAGAAGTTTGCGCGTCGCCGCATCCTGCGTTCGGGCCGCCGCGCGGACGTAGAAGTCATGCGCCGTCTTTTCCATCGTCGCGGCTTCGCCGCGCATCGTCTCTAGTGACAGGGCTTGCGACAGCCAGACCGGACGACGGGCGTAAAACCCCGCGACATGTTCGCGCCGGATCAGTGGGATCACTTCGCCAAACCGTGCAAGGTGCAGGTCGATCAGGCGTTGGCGGTGGCCATCCTCCTCGACCGCCATGCCGTCGAACACAGCCGCCGAGGCCGGGAAGTCGACCCGGAGGCGTTCAGCGAAGCTTCGATAGATGCGGGCATCGTCCTCCTCGGAGGAAATCGCAAGTGCCAGAACCTCCTGCTCGGAAAGGTCAGCGAAGCGGCGGCGGAAGGTCAGGGAGGACAGCACGGGATCACCAGATCTGGAATCATTCTAACTTATAGCGCAGAGCAGCAAGGGCAACGGCAATATTTGAACTCCAAAGTTCACTTTTATCTTGCCGAAGTGAACTCTCGGGTTTAGAAGTGATTCTGAACCGAGTAGTTCAAAATGGAGACCAAGATGACCCGCTTCGCCGTTGTCCTTGCTGCAACCCTTGCCCTGGCCGCCCCGGTGGCAGCCGATTCACTGGGCACGCTGCTTCCGACCCTGACCTTTCCGGAGCCCCCGGTAACGATCTCGACCAGCGGCTGCAGCGCAGAGCCAGTTTGCACACTGGCCGAGTGACCGCTTCGCTTGCCGCGCCGGTCCCGGATGATCTATGGTCCCGTGCAGGAGGGGCGATGAACGTCATCCATGATCACGCAGTCCGACGCGGCCGGAAGTTCGACCAGGTGCTGGACGGCGCCCGGACGATCTTCATGCGCGACGGGTTCGAGCGTGCGTCGGTCGATGACATCGCGCGTGAGGCGGGCGTTTCCAAGGCGACGATCTATGCCTATTTCCCTGACAAGCAGCTTCTGTTCCTGGAAGTCGCGCGCTGCGAATGCCACCGTCAGACCGAAGCGGCCGAGGCTATGGTCGACGGCGATGTGCAGGTCAGGGTGGCACTGACCATCGCGGCCGAGCGGATCGTGGCGTTCCAGCTGTCGGACTTCGGCCAGCGGATGTTCCGGATCGTGGTGGGAGAAGGTGAACGGTTTCCGGGCCTCGGCCGCCAGTTCTACGACTTCGGGCCCGGCCTGATTCATGATCGGCTGGTGCATCACCTCAAGTCGTTCGTCGATTGCGGCGAGCTGAAGATTGATGATTTCGATCTGGCCGCCGACCAGTTCGCCCAGCTCTGCAAAGCGACGATCCACGAGAAGCTGATCTTTGGCATGGCTGAGACGATCACACCCGAGCTTGCGCATCGATCGGTTCACGGCGCGGTGGACATGTTCCTGGCGCGCTATGGGGTGAGCGGGGCCCAAATTTCTTAAGTAAGAAATTTGCTCACCCGTTCTCGCGCAGCACTGTTCCCGCAAGATAGAGCGAGCCGCAGATCAGCACACGCGCCTCGGGTGACGTCGCGGCGATCCTGGCCAGCGCTTCGGAGACCGAACCGGCTTCCACTGCCTCCATCCCTGCCGCGCGGGCGGCATCGCGGGTCACTTCGGCCGGCAGCGTGTTCTTTTCGCCCGGGATCGACACCGCATGAAGCCGCGTCACATGGGGTGCAAGCGGAACCATGTAGCCCGTCACGTCCTTGGTGTTCAGCATCCCGCAGATCAGATGCGTCTCGCGTTTGGGCATCTGCGCCAGCGTCGCCGCCACCGCCACTCCCCCCGCGGGGTTGTGCCCGCCGTCAAGCCACAACTCGACCTTCGGTGCGGCATTGACCAGGGGACCATGGCGCAACCGCTGCATCCGGGCGGGCCAGATCGCGCGCGTCACAGCGGCTTCACATGCTGTCTCGTCTCGGCCCAAAGCGCGAAGGGCCGCAATCGCAGCGCCAGCGTTCTGAATTTGATGCGGCCCCGGCAGGTTCGGCAAAGGCAGGTCGAGAAGGCCGTTTTCATCCTGATAGACCAACCGGCCGCGATCCTCGAAAGCGTTCCAATGCTGACCGAAGGCAAGGATGGGCGCCCCCATCCTGGTTGCCTTGGCCTCGATGACGGCCAACGCTTCGTCAGATTGCGGCCCCACGATCACCGGCACACCGCGCTTGATGATCCCTGCCTTCTCTCCCGCGATCTCGGCCAGGGTTTCGCCCAGGAACTGCTGGTGATCGATCGACACCGGGGTGATGATAGTCAGTCGCGGTTTTTCGACGACATTCGTAGCATCAAGCCGACCGCCAAGGCCGACTTCCAGCAGGGTCCAGTCCGCGGGTGTCCGGGCAAAGGCCAGGAAGGCGGCACAGGTGGTGATCTCGAAGAACGTGATCTCATCCGGACCGTTCACCCGGACGCATTCATCCAGAAGTGCCGTCAGTGCTGGTTCCGAGATCAGCTCTCCTGCCAACCGGATGCGCTCATGGAACCTGGCAAGATGCGGAGAGGTATAGGCGTGGACACGATCTCCCCCCGCCTCCAATCCGGCTCGGATCATCGCCTGAGTCGATCCCTTGCCATTCGTCCCGGCGATGTGGATCACCGGAGGAATGGACCGTTCAGGATTGCCAAGTTCTGCAAGCAGCCGGTCGACGCGTGCCAAGGTCAGGTCGATGACCTTTGGGTGCAGCGTCATCATCCGTTCGAGGACGACGTCGGAACCCTTCGTCATGGATCAGGTGCCCGCCTCAGCCCTGGAGGCGGCGGGAGCCTCTACCGGAGCGGGAAGGTCGCCCTTGATCGCCGGGGGCTGGCCCGTCAACATGCGGACAAGTGTCACCAATTCATCTTTCATCGCCTTGCGGTGGACGACGCGATCCAGCATTCCATGGTCCAGAAGATATTCCGCGCGCTGGAATCCTTCAGGCAGCTTTTCGCGGATGGTCTGCTCGATCACCCGTGCTCCGGCGAAGCCGATCTGTGCGTTCGGCTCGGCAATCTGCACATCGCCCAGCATGGCATAGCTGGCCGTGACGCCGCCGGTGGTCGGATGGGTCAGGACGACGATGTAGGGCAATCCCGCTTCCTTCAGCATCTGCACTGCCACCGTGGTGCGCGGCATCTGCATCAGCGACAGCATCCCCTCCTGCATCCGCGCGCCCCCCGAGGCGCTGAAGAGTACCAGCGGACGCTTGAGCTTCACTGCCCGTTCCGCCGCCGCAATGATCGCATTGCCCACGTACATGCCCATCGACCCTGCCATGAAGGCGAAATCCTGCGCCGCAGCGACGACGGGAGTGCGGTTTATCTCGCCCTCGGCGACCAGCATCGCATCCTTCTCGCCGCTGGTTTTCTGGGCCGCCTTGATCCGGTCCGTATATTTCTTCTGATCGCGGAAATGCAGGGGGTCCACGACCGCTTCGGGCACCTTGACCTCGGTGAAGATGCCGCCATCGAACAATGCCTCGAACCGCTCTCGCGGGCTTATGGCCATGTGATGCTCGCAGGTGGTGCAGACGTTCAAATTCGCCGCCAGCTCGCGGTGAAACAACATCGTCCCGCATTCCGGGCACTTGGTCCAAAGGTTTTCCGGCACCTCTCGGCGCGAGAAGAGCGAGTTGATCTTCGGGCGGACGTAGTTGGTGATCCAGTTCATGCGGTGCCTGCGTCTTGGTCAGCCTCCGAGATAAGCCGGAGGGCCGCGAAATGCAATCAGCGGTAAAGGAGATCGGCGGGGTGAAACTTTCCTTCGCCGTTCCCGTTCCTTCTGCATCGGAATGGAGGACATCATGCCCAAAGGCCCCCTCGTCTATCGCCAGCGCCTACTGACGCGCCTTGCGCATTGGACCTGGGCCGTGAGTCTCTTCTTCCTGCTGCTCACCGGCCTGCAGATCTTCAATGCCCATCCCAGCCTTCACATCGGCAAGGAAGCAGGTTTCGAGTATGACAATGCAATTCTGGAAATTGGCGCGCGCCAGGACGGCGACGCATTGCGCGGCGTGACGCGTGTCTTTGGTATCGAATTCGACACTACAGGCGTTCTCGGCGTCTCGGACGGCGAGGCGAGGGCCTTCCCGCCGGCACTGACAATCCCCTCCACCCAAAGCCTCGCGACGGGGCGGGTCATTCATTTCTTCTTCGCCTGGATGCTCGTCGGGACTTTGACGCTCTGGTTGATCGCCTCGACTTTGAACGGACATCTGCGCCAACTGGTCCCGACCCTGGCCGACCTCCGTGCCTTGCCCCGCGATCTTCTGGACCATGCCAGCCTGCGGTTTCATCACGGGGCCAGCTACAATGTTCTGCAGAAGCTGGCCTATGCCTCGGTCCTGTTCGTCGCCCTGCCGCTGATGATCCTGACCGGCCTGTCGATGTCGCCCGGCTTCAATTCTGCTGCTCCATGGCTGCTTGACGTGTTCCAGGGCCGCCAGACCGCGCGGACGATCCACTTCCTGACCATGCTGGCGTTGTTGGGCTTCTTCGCCGTCCACATGGTGATGATCCTCCTCGCCGGCCCCCTGAACGAGATGCGGTCGATCCTGACCGGCTGGTATCGCACGGATGGAGAGAAGGATGTTTGATCGTCGCAAGTTTCTGCTGGGCGGGGCGGCACTTTCGCTGTCGGGTTGCAAGATTTTCGACAGCGCGACCGAGGGGGACAGCGCCCTGCGCCAGTTGTTCGCCAGCCATGAGGGCCTGACCCGCAGCGCCCAGCGCACCCTGATCGGCGACAGCCTCGCCCCCGAATTTTCCGAGGCCGACATCCGCCAGGGCCAGCGCCCGAACGGCTCGACCGACCCCGCCAGCGCCGACTATCGCCGGATGTCCGCGGCCGGTTTTCGCGACTATCGCTTGACCGTGACTGGTCTCGTCGACCGCCCGCAGACCCTGTCGCTGGCCGACCTGACCGCTTTGCCGTCGCGCACCCAGATCACCCGGCATGACTGCGTGGAAGGGTGGAGCTGCATCGCCAAATGGCAGGGCGTGCCGCTGGGGACGGTCCTGAAGCTGGCGCAGCTCAAGATAAGCGCACGTTACGCCGTCTTTCATTGCTTCGACGCCATTGAACGCAGCCTGTCGGGTGAGGTCTTCTATTATGAAAGCATCGACCTGGTCGATGCCTTCCATCCCCAGACCATCCTTGCCTATGCAATGAACGGTGCCCCCTTGCCGGTTGCGAACGGGGCGCCCCTGCGGCTGCGGGTAGAGCGGCAGCTGGGCTACAAGATGGCGAAATATGTCCATACCATCGAGCTGACCGACAGTCTCGCGGCGCTGGGATATGGGAGGGGCAGCTACTGGGCCGACCGTGGGTACGAGTGGTACGCTGGCATCTGAAGACCCAAATTTCTTGAGTAAGAAATTTGTCAAAATCCTTGCTTAAGGATTTTGGTCCCTCAGCCCCAGGTCGGGTGGAATTTGCCTGCGGGGGACAGGGTCAAGATCTCGCAGCCCGTCGCGGTGACGCCCACCGAATGCTCGAACTGTGCCGACAGCGACTTGTCCCGCGTCACTGCCGTCCAGTCGTCGGCAAGCACCTTCGTCTCGGGGCGGCCAAGGTTCACCATCGGCTCGATGGTGAAGAACATGCCTTCCTCAAGCACCGGACCCGAGCCCGCACGGCCATAGTGCAGAACGTTGGGCGGCGCGTGGAAAACCCGGCCCAACCCGTGGCCGCAGAAATCGCGGACGACTGACATCCGTTGCGCCTCGACGAAGGACTGTATCGCATAGCCGATGTCGCCGAAGGTGTTGCCTGGCTTCACCGCCGCGATGCCGCGCATCAGACCCTCATGCGTGACCTCGATCAGCCGCTCGGCCTTTCGCGCCAGTTGACCCGCAACGTACATCCGGCTGGTGTCGCCATACCAGCCTTCGACAATCACGGTGACATCGATATTCAGGATGTCGCCGTCCATCAGCACCTTTGGCCCCGGTATGCCGTGGCAGACCACGTGGTTCACCGAAATGCACGAGGCGTGCTTGTAGCCCTTGTAGCCGATAGTGGCCGAGGTCACACTGCGGCGCCTGATCTCTTCGGTGATGAAGTCGTCGATGACCGCAGTGGTCGTCCCTGGCACAACCAGGGGTGCCACCGCATCCAGGATTTCGGCCGCTACCCGGCCTGCGGTTCGCATGCCTGCGAAATCCGCATCTTCGTAGATGCGGATGCCATCCTTGGTGATCCGGGCGCGAATATCGTCCAAAGCGGTCTCCTTGGCCCCTACATAATTATCTTGCGTGGAAATGGCCAGAGGCCGGGGTTTGAAACGCCATCACCGGGGGCTATACCCGATCCATCAACCCCGCGCGGAGGCCCCGATGACCAACCCGACAGCCGCGATCCTGGTGATTGGCGACGAAATCCTTTCCGGCCGCACCCGTGATTCGAACCTGCATTTCCTTGCCGGAGAGCTGACCCGCATAGGCATTACCTTGCGAGAAGCGCGCATCGTCGCCGACATCCACGTCGAGATCGTCACCGCCGTCCGCGCGCTTTCGTCGAAGTACACGCATGTCTTCACCTCTGGCGGCATCGGCCCCACTCATGACGACATCACCGCAGACGCAGTGGCCGAAGCGATGGGCGCGGCGATCGGCCACCGCGCCGATGCGATGGCACTCCTCCAGGCGCATTACGACCGCTCGGGCTTGCCGTTCAATGAAGCCCGGCAGCGAATGGCCCGGATCCCGGACGGCGCTTCGCTGATCGACAACCCTGTCTCGACTGCGCCGGGATTCACCATAGGCAACGTTCACGTCATGGCCGGAGTGCCGAACATCTTCGAGGCAATGGTTGCAAGTGTCCTGCCCAAGCTGACCGGTGGACCGCCGCTTCTGTCGCAGTCGTTGCGCGTGAACCGGGGCGAGGGCGAGATCGCCGGGCCTTTTGGCGCGCTCGCCAGCGAGTTCCCGGATCTCTCGATGGGCTCCTATCCCTTCATCCAGAACGGCGCGCATGGCACGAACCTCGTTGTCCGAGGAACCGACGCCGCACGTCTTGACAAGGCCATGGTCAAGCTCACCGGGATGTTCGGATGAACCCCGCCCGACTTGCCGAAGTGATGGAGGCAACCTGGCCGCCCTTGAGCCGCCGCACACTCGGTCCCTTTACCCTGCGCGACGGGGCGGGAGGCGGCAAGCGTGTCTCGGCGGCTAGCCTTGACAACCCGTTCACCGAGGCCGACATCGACGCACTCGAAGCTACAGTGCCGGAACCGCTGATGCTGGTCCGCGCCGAGGACGCCGAACTGGACGCAGCGCTCGAGGCCCGGGGCTGGCGCATGGTCGATCCCGTCGTGGTCTATGCCGCGCCCGTTGCCACACTGACCGCCGACCTCCCCTCCCTGACTGCTTTCCCGCACTGGCCACCCCTTGAAATCGCCCGCTCGATCTGGGCTGAAGGCGGCATAGGCCCGGCCCGCATCGCCACAATGGACCGCGTGCAGGGCCCGAAGGCCGCCCTCCTGGGCCGAATCGACGATCGGTCGGCTGGCGTTGCCTTCGTCGCATGCCATGGGGCCGACGCGATGGTACATGCGCTGGAGGTCCGGGCAGTCCAGCGGCGTCTGGGCTTGGGCCGCTGCCTTGTCCACGCTGCCGCGAACTGGGCTGCCGAAAGGGCAGCGACCCGGTTGTCGCTGGTCGTGACCCGGCAGAACACCGCCGCCCGCGCGCTCTACACTCGCCTTGGGATGGAAGTTGTGGGACAGTATCATTACCGTATGAAATGATCGCGGAAAGCGACCCGGGCAGTGCCGAAGGCCTTCTACCTTGCTTCTCTCCTGGCCACTCTGGCCCAACCCGTCGCCGCACTGACGCTGGACCTGCCTGCCAAAGTGCTGGGTGAGGAAACCCGCAGCGTGCTGCCGGGCAGCTATGCTTTGCCCACTGGGGCGTTTGACGGAAAAGTGGTTCCCTCGCGCCAGGTCGAGGGAGCTCTGGATCAGCGCGCCTTTCGACTGGACGCGCCAGGATCCACGACCCTGGCCGTTCTGGCCCCTCTGCGCG
>Ga0075154_10001889_pt1 | contig 14240 bp, 13 predicted proteins | sample JI71714BDNA_FD_70965 | JGI IMG/M metagenome (GOLD analysis project Ga0075154, IMG submission 70965) | Wastewater effluent complex algal communities from Wisconsin, to seasonally profile nutrient transformation and Carbon sequestration -... | ecosystem: Engineered > WWTP > Effluent > Algae... | reverse complement strand
CTTCGTGGTAAAAAGCCTCGAAATCGAACCAATGAATGGCCTGAGCAATCACCACGGCATCCACCGAATGGTCGCTCAACGACGACTGTTGGGCCGGTTCGCAGCGGTATTCGATGTTGGCCGCCGGGGTAGCATGCGCAATTTGGTTGGCGCTGAGGTCGGTAGCAATGACCCGGTTAAAATGGTCGGCCAATACGGTGGCCATTTGACCGTTTCCGGTGGCACAATCCCACACAGTATCGGTATTGGCACATTGGCTGGCGATCCATTTGCCCAATTTATAAGGATAAGTGGGCCGAAAATTGGCGTACGTATCGGAATGTTTTGAAAAATTATCCTTCATGCTACGGTATATTTTTTAACGATAAGGTCAATTTCGCGGGCTAAATCATGGTCTTTTTGGGTAACAACGTTGCCATCGTCGTGGGTACAAAGATTAATCCGAACGGTATTCCACACGTTGCTCCATTCGGGATGGTGTTGCAGGCGTTCGGCGGCAAAAGCCACTTCGGTCATAAAGGCAAAAGCCTCCGTGAAGTTGGCAAACCGGAAGGTGGCCGATAGTTTGTTATTTTCTTCTTTCCAAGTCATAAGGTAGTGCGTTGCAGGGGTAAAAGTAAAAAAAGAATTATTGTTCTGGTTTTTTTAGGGGAATAATGTTTTTTAAATTTTTTTGTTTAAAATTTTTTGTGTCTAAATATTGATTTTTATCTTTGCGCCATGCCAAACGACTACGACAAAATATTTAAGGAAAACTTGGAGGAACTCATACCGTACCTGCTCCAACTGGTCGCTAAATGGGATATTCCCAAGTTAGAAACGTTAAAAGACAAGCATCAAATCACCATTGAGCGCGAAATGGATGATTTGAAAAAAGTAGTACACGATGATCCAGCCTTGGACTATGGTCTGCACTGGGAAATTCAAGGTAAAGACGAAGACATGCGTCGGCGTATGCTCCTCTATTTTGCCATGTTTTACCACAAGTACAACATGCGGCTCCGGCAAATTATCATTTATATTGGGGATGAACCGGCCAACTTAATTAAGCAAAATGTGCTCGAAATGGAAAATATTCGTTTAGAATTCAGCGTATTGGACTTGCGAAGTGTTCCCAAAGACGTATTTTTGCAGTCGGACAAACCCGAATGTGTTATATTAGCCATTTTGTCGGACTTTGGCTCGGATAAACCCGATTTAGTAGTGCGTCAAATTTTAGATAATTTGGTAAAACTCATCGGTCGGGTTCCCCGTTTAAAAAAGTATCAGAAACAACTACACGTGCTTTCGCGCTTGCGCAAGTTAACGGTAATCACTAAAAACGCAATTGACGCTATGCCAATCCACTATGACATTGAAACAGATGAACTCTACCTAGAGGGTATCGAAAAAGGTATTGAGAAAGGTAGAGAACAAGGTAAAGAAGAAGGTAGAGAAGAAGGGCTAGAAGAAGGAGTACGCCTCAAAGCCGAGGAAAACGTTATCAATATGTTGAAGCGAGAGCAGTTTACTTTACGCGACATCACTGAAATCATCAATGTTTCCGAGGAATTTGTATTAGAAATCGCCCAAAGACTTGGTCTGAAGGTCATTTATGAATTACCCTAAAAAAACCGGGGAGATGAACCTTTGGTGATCCCCCCGGCGTATCTGCTCTTATAATTTGATAAATATTTTCCTTCTGTACAAGACCCAACAAACCGCCCAACAAACGAGCATGTAGGCCAATGCGTAAAGGAATGAACCCAATTTTCCGCTGTCAATGCGTTCAAATACCGAGTGGTAAGCCCAATTTAACGGGTTGCCTAATCCCAATTTATCGAATAAACCGGCAGTTTTTCCAATAAAACTCGACAAAACGTAGGCAAACAGGGAGTTCGCACCAAAAACGAGAAAAAACGTTAGGCTACCCGTCCATTGTTTTACGTCAATAACCCACACACTGAAGGCCAACAAAATCATGGAAATACCGCTGGTGTTCAGCACAAAGGAACTGGTCCAGAGGCTTTTGTTCATCGGGAAACCCAAGTCCCAAATAACACCCGAAAGCGCCACTATATTTCCCCACAACAACAGTTCGCCCACCACGCGCATTTTGTCCATTTGGTAGCGGTGGATAATTTGACCACTCCACCAGCCAAACAACACATTCACCGTAGCGGGTAAAGTACTAAGCAGACCTTCGGGGTCGAACGGGATACCTTTGCCGTTCCACAGGTGCGACGCGCCCAAAACGTTTAAGTCTACCGTGCGCGCAAAGTTATTTTCCAAACTCAGGTCGCCGCCCCACGCCATAATGCCCCAATAACCAAACAAAATACCCACGGCGGTAATCAACAAGGCGCGATTGGACAGAAAAAGGGCCAATAAAGCGGCAATGCCGTAACACAACGCCAGGCGTTGCAATACACCTAAAATACGCAATTCGCCCAACCCTTTGCCCCAAAACGGGTACCAGGCCAACACCAAACCTACCAAAAACAACAATCCCGTTCGTTTCAGGATTTTGGTAATAGCTTCTTTATTGGCCGTGCGGCCGTATTTCTCAAAAGAAAACCACATGGATACCCCGATAATAAACAAAAAAGACGGGAAAACCAAATCAGTGGGGGTGCAGCCGTGCCAGTCGGCGTGTAACAGCGGGGCAAATACCCGATCCCAACTGCCGGGATCATTCACGATGATCATAAAGGCCAGGGTCATGCCCCGGTAAAAGTCAATGGAAAGGTAACGCATAAATTAGTTTGTTCGTTTCGGCCGCTAATTAACGATGAAAAATTTACTTTTTCGTTTCCAATAAAATTTTTCCCTGCTCCGCCGCCGCTTTGATGTCCTTAAAATTCTGTTCCATCTTTGACTTTTGGTCGTTCAGGTATTGCAGCGCCTGTTCGGCGGGGGTATCCTCGGCGGGTGGAGTGTACGATTGCATCCACGTCATCATATCGGCTTCGGCGTGTTCGATTTTGGCCAATGCCTCCCGAATCAATTGGTATTGCTGCGACAAAGAGTCGGTGGTTTTTAAGGTTTCGCGCAGGCTGCGCGCCGTGCTATTCATCGGTCCCATAGCCTTCATGGCTTCGTCGTGGAGGTCCATCGTGGCTTTTTCGAGGGTTTCTATGGCTTTGCGGTTGTTGTTGCAGGCTGCCAATAACAATAAACAAATAATGGTGGTGGTGAAAAACTTCATGTGTATGTGTACAATTTAAATGGCCTGCAAGGTCGGTTTTTTAGTGGAAATGGGTATCGTGGATGGTGAAAAAAAATTAACCGGGGGCCTGGACCGAAGACTTGTTTTCAATCTTTTTCGTGTACATCTAACAATGCTGCCACCTGTTGAGAAGACACCAGCAAGGCCATATTGCTGGCATCCAGAATCTGCTTTTTTTGTAGTGCCAGCAAGGCCCTGTTTAAACTTCTAAGCGTAATGCCCAAATAATCGGCAAGGTCAGTTTTTTTTAATTGAAACGGTTGTTCTGAAAACAAAAAAACTAATTTCAAGATAGAATACTCAAGAGGGTAATTTTGCTGGTATGATGCACGTTGGGCGGTATTGCCCAATCTGGTGGCTAATTCGCGCAAGATCAGCAAGTTGAAAGACCAATCCTTCTTCAATAAATCTATAAAATAGTTACGCGGAATTTTGAAAGCATTAAGTTCGGTTAACGCCTCAATGGTTGTGAGGCTATTGGCAGCATTGAGCACTTCTATTTCTCCGGCAATTTCACCGGCTCCCAAAAACTCCAAAATATAACTTTTTCCGTTGTTTTCAGGGATTAAACATTTAGCAATACCACTTTGCACGATATAAACATGGTATAAAGTATCTCCCTGGGCTAATACTGTTTGACCTGGCAAGTACGATTTGAGGATTATGGCTGGCTCTACTGCCGATAAATCCTTGATAAAATGGAGTAGATCGCGGTTGTAACGAATCATGGCGCAATGACTAATCAATTGGGACAAATGTCCCGATTGAACACAAAAGTAGGTTTTAATTTTGCCCGAAAATACCCTTATCCATTTTATTATTTCATTTTGCTACGCTCAAATTTTATTGTCTATGTTTCAAACGGATTTCACAACGTTGCCCAAGGTGGAACTGCACCTGCACCTCGATTGCTCGCTAAGTTACGAGGTTGTACACCTCATCAACCCTTACATCACCAGAGAACAATACCAACGTGATTTTATTGCACCAGCCAAATGTCCTACGCTGGCCGACTACATTACTCGTGCCGTCAAAGGAGTTGAACTAATGCAAACGCGCGAGCAATTGCGTCTCGTCACGCTTGATTTGCTCCAACAATTGCAATGTGATCGAGTATTGTACGCCGAAATCCGGTTTGCGCCCCTGCTACACACGCAACAAGGACTTACACCCACCGAGGTAGTAGATTGCGTAAATGCCGCTCTGATGGAGGGGATTTCGGTTACTGGCGTTCAGGCAAGGCTTATTTTGTGTACCCTGCGGCACTTTTCCGAAGCCCAAAGCCTCGAAACTGCTCAGTTGGTAGAGCAATTTCAGAAAACCAACGTTGTCGGATTTGATATTGCCGCCGATGAGGCCGGGTATCCCATTGACCAACACCGTCAAGCATTTGCATACGCGCACCAAAAAGGGCTTCATATCACCGCCCACGCCGGAGAGGCCAAAGGAGCCTGTAGTGTGTGGGAAACATTAGAACATTTCCACCCCCGGCGCATTGGGCATGGGGTGCGTAGTGTGGAAGATCCGCAACTCATGGCTTTTTTGAAAAAAGAAAATATTCACTTAGAGATATGCCCCACCAGCAACGTACAAACCAACGTAGTAGATCAACTGGAGCACCATCCAGTTGATAATATTTACCAAAGTGGCGTTTCCATGAGCATTAATACCGATGCCCGCACCATCTCAAATACTACTTTAAATGCCGAATATCAACAATTAGAGCGGTTGTTTGGTTGGGGGAAAAGTCATTTCCTGCATTGTAATGCAGAGGCCATTCGCCATGCATTTATTCCTGAAGATCAAAAAGTAGCATTGCTAAAACAACTGTTCAAGGCATACGAATAGACAAGGCTAAATCTCCTCTATCGCATAAACAATCCGTTTTCCGTGTTCTTGCCCGATGCGCACCATTTCATCGGCACCGCCGGAAGGGCCACCTATGCGAAACACCACGTCGCATTTGCTGATGAGCCGGATGGCTACCGGGTGGAATAGTTCGTTCCAGATATCGTCGCCCATTTCGTGCGAACCGGCGGTTTCGATGAGCGGTAGGGCAAACCATTCGCCCAATACCGGCAAATGCCCCATTCGGTACAGGGTAAGCGCCATTTCGTTCATGGCATCCACGTTTTTTTGGATTAAAACGGGGTCGTCGTTGGTACCGGAGCGGTACGGGCCAGCCACCAAAATCAGGGCGGGCGTGCTGTTTGTGGTCATAATTTTTTATGTTTAGTGCGTGAAAGGTAGTTTGTTCACCGAGTGGCAACGCTATCTTTGTGCATTATTTTGGATAAAAACGGTTTTGAACAAAATACTCATCATAGACGACGAGGAAAAACTGCGAACGTTGCTTGCCCGGATTATTTCCCTCGAAGGTTTTGAGGTGGAACAGGCGGGTGATTGCAAAACAGGCCTCAAAAAATTGGAACACTTCGCCGCCGATGTGGTGCTCTGCGACGTAAAACTCCCCGATGGAAACGGCGTGGATATGGCCCAAACCATCAAAAATAAGTACCCGCTCACCGAAATTATTTTGCTAACGGCCTACGGTAATATCCCTGACGGCGTGCAGGCCATCAAAAATGGCGCGTTCGATTACATTACCAAAGGCGACGATAACAACAAAATTTTACCCCTGCTGCACCGCGCTTTGGAAAAAGTAGCATTGACCAAACGGGTAAAACAATTGGAAAAACAACTGGGCCACCAATATTCTTTCGACCGGATCATTGGTACATCGCCCGCCATAAAAGCCGCCGTGGCCTTGGCGCAAAAAGTGGCTCCTACTGATACCACCGTGCTGCTCACGGGCGAAACGGGATCGGGCAAAGAGGTATTTGCGCAGGCGATTCACCAGGCGAGTTTACGCCACGCGGGGCATTTTGTGGCCATTAATTGCGCGGCTTTTAGCAAAGATTTGCTCGAAAACGAAATGTTTGGCCACCGGGCGGGTGCTTTTACCGGCGCCAACAAAGACCAAAAAGGGTTGTTTGAAGAAGCCCACCTCGGCACTATTTTTTTGGATGAAATTGGAGAAATGGCGCTCGATTTGCAAGCCAAACTCCTGCGGATTATCGAAACCGGCACTTTTTTAAAAATTGGCGATACCAAACCCACCAAAGTAGATGTGCGCATTGTGGCTGCTACCCACCGCGATTTGTTACAGGAGGTCAAAAACGGCCATTTTCGCGAAGATTTATACTACCGCATTTCCGTGTTTCAAGTGCATTTGCCCCCGCTCCGCGAACGAAAAGAAGACATTGAGCCGCTGGCCCGCCATTTTTTGGCGCAGTTTTCGGACAAAACCCACAAAAAAATGGACCGCCTCGCCCCCGCTTACCTCGCGGCTTTGCTGCAACACCCGTGGCGCGGCAATATTCGGGAGTTAAAAAACATCATCGAGCGCAGTCTCATTTTGTCGGATGGCCCCGAACTCGATACCGCTACCTTGCCCCTCGACCTGCTGTCACCCTCGGGAACGGGCGATACCGCCGCCGCTTCGATGGAATTGGCCCTGGCCGAAAAAGCCCATATTCAAAAAGTATTGACCTTTACTAACGGCAACAAAACCCGCTCCGCCGAACTCCTGGGCATTGCGCTCACTACCCTCTACCGCAAACTGGAAGCCTACGGGCTAGTGCCGCATCCGGTAAATGACTTGTGAATACAAGAGACCAATTTTTGCTTTATTAAGGCGCGAGGCGGGCGAAATGCGGGACATTTCATGCTGAGCATAGCCGAAGTATAACCAACGAGCAACGCAGAGAAAGCGGAAAGGGGGCCGTGTCATTCACTGGTTATTTACCGGATGCGGCACTAGAGGCATAACGGCTGCAGCAAGGCATTCGACCCTGTCGAAACGATAGGGTTACCCTTTCAAAACGATAGGGTTTGGGTATTGGTCTTCACCGGGGTATTTTACACAATTATTTCATAATCAATTTTTTATGTTTCTGGCACGCGCCGTGGAACGCCTTTTGCCGTACCCTTTCCCGAACTAATGTTTTTAAGAATGACCTTTTTATTCATCATCGCATTGGCGGTATTTGGCTACATGGCTTACGTACTGCTTCAACCCGAAAAATTTTAAGTAACATGCACACAGAAATACTCGGCGTATTGGTTATGTACGCTTTGGTAATGCTCCTGGCCATTCCGCTGGGGCGATACATGGGCAAAGTGTTTAACCACGAATCCACTTGGCCAGACCGGCTATTGGCTCCATTGGACGGATTATTTTACCGCCTCAGCGGCATTGATCCGCACCGCGAAATGCGCTGGCAAGAACACCTCACGGCGTTGCTGGTGATCAATATGTTTTGGTTGATCATCGCCATGCTGGTACTCACCAATATGGCTTGGTTACCCCTGAATCCCGACGGCAACCCGTCCATGAGCGGCGATTTGGCCTTCAACACGGCCGTCAGTTTTATTACCAATACAAACCTCCAGCACTATTCGGGCGAAACCGCCCTCTCGTACCTGGGACAACTCACCCTCATGTTGTGGCAGTTCATTAGTGCGGCCACGGGAATGGCCATTTGTATCATGGTATTTAAAGCCATGCGGGCGCAAAACGAAGTGCGTTTGGGAAATTTTTATCGCCATTTTGTATTGTCGGCCACGCGGGTTTTGTTGCCATTGACGGTGGTAATGGCGGTTTTTTTGGCCTTTAACGGCACACCCATGACTCTGGAAGGCAAAGATACCATGATTACCTTGCAAGGGGATACCGTGCAGGTGAGTCGCGGGCCGGTGGCGGCTTTTGTGGCCATTAAACAATTGGGTACCAATGGTGGCGGCTTTTACGGCCCCAACTCGGCGCACCCGTTGGAAAACCCCAGTTATTTGACCAATATGGTCGAAAACGTGGCCATTTTCCTGATTCCCGTCGCCATGATTTTTGCGCTGGGCCACCTGTTGCGCCGCCGTCGGCTGGCCTGGATGGTGTACGGCGTAATGACCCTGGGGTTTGTACTCCTGCTGATACCGGCCATCGGGTTTGAAATGGGTGGTAATCCCGCCATTGAACAACTGGGCATCGGGCAACCAATGGGCAGCATGGAAGGCAAGGAAGTGCGGTTTGGTTCGGCAGCATCGGCGAATTGGGCCATTTATACCACTTGTACGAGCAACGGATCGGTCAATGCTATGCACGACAGCATGACACCGCTCACTGGTTTATTAACACTTTTGGGCATGATGATTAATGCATTTTACGGCGGAATTGGCGTGGGTTTTCTCAATTTTTACGTATTTATCATCCTTACGGTGTTTATTAGTGGGCTAATGGTGGGCCGAACGCCGGAGTTTTTGGGCAAAAAAGTGGAGGCCAAAGAAATGAAAATTGCCATGATTATTGCCCTTTTGCATCCTTTCCTGATTTTGGCGGGCACGGCTTTGGCGGGTTATTTGTACACCCACTACCCCGACAGTTGCGGGGGCTGGCTGAGCAACCCGGGATTCCACGGATTTAGCCAAATGTTGTACGAATTTACCTCGTCGAGCGCCAATAATGGCAGCGGATTTGAAGGATTGGGCGACAATACACCCTTTTGGAACATTGGCTGCGGCATTGTGATGCTGTTGGCGCGGTACCTGCCCATTATTGGTCCGGTGGCCATTGCGGGCATTTTGGCGAATAAAAAATTTATTCCCGAAAGCAGCGGCACCCTCAAAACGGACACGGGCACCTTTGGTTTTATGGTATTTGCCGTAATTGCGCTCGTGGCGGCTTTGGCCTTTTTTCCGGCCTTAACATTAGGCCCGATTGCTGAATATTTTTCCATTTATTAAATCGAATTCACCATGCAAACACAACATACATCGCTGTTCCAAAAAGATTTGGTACAGGAGGCTTTGCGGCAATCATTCATCAAACTCAACCCCGCTTTGCTGTTTCGCAATCCGGTGATGTTCACCGTCGAAATTGGCACTTTTGTGATGCTGTGCGTGTGTATTTGGGTGGCCGCCGGAGCACAAGGACAGGGCAGTTTGGCCTATAATCTGGTCATTTTTGGGGTATTGTTCCTCACTTTATTATTTGCCAATTTCGCCGAAGCCATTGCCGAAGCGCGGGGTAAAGCCCAGGCCGACAGCCTGCGAAAAACCCGCGAAGAAACCCCCGCTACCTTGCTCAACGGCCAGGTAGTATCATCGGCCAGTTTGCGCAAAGGCGACGTTTTTGTGTGCGCCGCCGGAGATACAATTCCCGCCGACGGCGAAATTATCGAAGGTTTGGCGACCATTGACGAGAGCGCCATTACGGGCGAAAGTGCGCCCGTGATTCGCGAGGCCGGGGGCGATAAAAGTTCGGTCACGGGCGGCACCAAAGTATTATCCGACCACATTAAAGTGCGCGTGAGCACCGAACCCGGCGAAAGTTTTTTGGACAAAATGATTGCCCTCGTGGAAGGGGCCAGCCGCCAAAAAACGCCCAACGAAATTGCGCTGACCATTCTGTTGGCGGGTTTTACGCTGGTCTTTATTATTGTTACCGTTACCCTGCAACCATTTGCCAGTTACGCCCAAACGCCCATTACCATTTCGGCCCTCATTTCGCTGTTTGTGTGCCTTATTCCCACTACCATCGGCGGCTTGTTATCGGCCATCGGGATTGCGGGTATGGACCGGGCTTTGCGCGCCAATGTCATCACTAAAAGTGGTAAAGCCGTGGAAACAGCCGGTGACGTGGACGTGTTGTTGCTCGATAAAACCGGTACCATTACCATCGGCAACCGCAAAGCCACCCGTTTTTACCCGGCCAATGGCGTGAATGAACAACATTTTGTGCGCTGCGTGGTGCTCAGTTCGCTCAGCGACGAAACCCCGGAAGGTAAATCCATTATCGAATTGGCGGGCGTAAATCCCGCTTCGATGCAAATGCCCAATGCGCGGTTTGTCAAATTTACCGCCGAAACCCGCAGTTCGGGCGTTGATTTTGGCGAAACCCGCATCCGCAAAGGGGCCTCCGATGCCATTTGGCAATTGTGCCAATCGGCCGGAAACCCGTACCCCACCGAAGTGCGCGACTGGGTGACCCAAATTTCCGGCAACGGCGGAACACCCCTCGTGGTGGCCGAAAACGAGCGCATCATCGGGGTAATTGAATTGCAGGACATTATTAAACCAGGAATTCAGGAACGCTTTGAGCGGTTGCGCCGCATGGGCATCAAAACGGTGATGGTAACGGGCGACAACCCTTTAACGGCCCGCTTTATCGCCGAAAAAGCCGGGGTGGACGACTTTATCGCCGAAGCGAAACCCGAAGACAAAATGAATTACATCAAAAAAGAACAGGCGGAAGGCCGTTTGGTAGCCATGATGGGCGACGGTACCAACGACGCGCCCGCCCTCGCGCAAGCCGATGTGGGCGTGGCCATGAACAGTGGTACCCAAGCCGCCAAAGAAGCCGGGAATATGGTGGATTTAGACAATGATCCCACCAAGTTGATCGAAGTGGTGGAAATTGGCAAACAACTGCTGATGACCCGTGGAACGCTCACCACGTTTAGCATTGCCAACGACGTGGCCAAATATTTTGCCATAATCCCGGCCTTGTTCATTGGGGGCATTCCGGTGCTGCAAAGGCTGAATATTATGCAGTTGCACAGCCCCGAAAGCGCCATTTTATCGGCGGTTATTTTTAACGCTATTATCATTCCGTTCCTCATTCCGCTGGCGCTCAAAGGCGTGTCGTACAAACCCATCGGGGCCAGTGCTTTGCTGCGCCGCAACGTGTTCATTTACGGTTTGGGCGGTATTGTGGTGCCTTTTTTGGGCATAAAAGCGATTGATATACTGGTTTCCTTTTTTGTTTAACACTATTCAACAACAACATGCAACAACATATTTTTCCCGCCATTCGGCTGACTTTAGTTTGCCTCGTGGTATTTTCGGGCCTGTATACGGCGGCCATTTGGGGGATTGCGCAAGCGACACCCAACGGCGGCAAAGGGGAGGTCATTGTGGCCAACGGCGGCGTTTATTACCGCAATATTGCCCAAAACTTCACCGAAGATCGCTATTTTTCATCACGCCCGTCGGCGGTAGGTTATAACGCGGCTGGGGCCGGGGGCAGCAACAAAGGCCCGTCGAACCCCGATTATCTGGCCGAAGTTGCGGCGCGGGTGGACACGTTTTTGGCGCATAACCCCGGCGTACAACGCGCCGATATTCCGTCGGATCTGGTCACGGCCAGCGGTGCCGGTTTGGACCCGCACATTTCCGTTCCGGCGGCGTTGGTACAGGTCAAACGGATTGCCCAACAACGGCAATTGGACGAAAATACCGTTCGCGATTTGATTTGCCAACACACCGAAACCCCGTTGTGGGGCTTGTTTGGACCGGCTAAAGTCCACGTTCTTGAACTCAATTTATCATTAGACCAACGCACGCGTTAATTCAACATGAAACCTGTTTTTAACATCGCCATATTTTTATTAACGGCTTTTGGTGCTACGGCCCAAACCGACAGCAGCAGCAGCCCCGTTTTGACCGTCAGCGGTTACGTCGAATCGTATTATTCGTACGATTTGGGCAATCCCGATAACCACAACCGGCCCCCGTTTATTTATTCGCACAACCGCCACAACGAAGTAAACCTCAACCTGGGTTTAGTGCGGTTGGCCCACGCGGCGGCGCGTACCCGCGCTAACCTGGGCATCATGGCCGGTACTTACGCCAATGCCAACCTCGCCGCCGAGCCGGGTGTTTTAAAAAACGTTTTTGAGGCCAATGCGGGGGTAAAACTGGCCAAAAACCGCAATCTCTGGGCCGATGCCGGTATTTTTGCTTCCCACATCGGGTTTGAAAGCGCCATTGGGAAAGATTGCTGGAACCTCACGCGGGGCATACTCGCCGATAATTCGCCGTATTACGAAAGTGGGGTAAAAATTTCCTACACCACCGACGACGGTAAATGGTTCCTGAGCGGATTGGTGCTGAACGGCTGGCAACGCATTCAACGCGTGGACGGCAACAATACGCCCGCCTTCGGGCACCAAATTACGTACAAACCCAACGCCCGCGTTACGCTCAACAGCAGTTCGTTTGTGGGCAGCGATACCCCCGACGAGACCCGGCAAATGCGGTATTTCCACAATTTTTACGCCATTGTGCAGGGCGACCGGGTGGGCGTTACCGCTGGTTTCGACGTGGGTGCGCAACAGGTGGCCAAGGGCAGTTCGGAATACAACACCTGGTTTGCGCCCGTACTCGTTTTGCGGTACGCGGCCAGTAATCGGTTGGCGCTGGCGGCGCGGGGCGAGTACTACCGCGACCCCAACGGCGTGATTATTGCCACCGGAACGCCCAACGGTTTTGCCACTTTCGGGTATTCGGCAAATTTGGATTACCAAATCACTCCGGCGGCCCTTTGGCGGGTGGAAGCGCGTTTTTTGCGCAGCCAGGACCCCATTTTTGAAACGCGCACCGGAGCCGCCACCGGCAACAATACTTTTTTTACCACCGCTTTAGCCCTTTCTTTTTAATGCCGGATAAAGACAGATCAGCGCAGTATTTCCTCGATTTGATCCAAAAATCGAAGCGGGGAAAACTCAAAATCTACATCGGAATGAGTGCCGGCGTGGGCAAAACCTACCGCATGTTGCAGGAAGCCCACGCCTTACTCAAATCGGGGATTGACGTAAAAATTGGTTTTATCGAAACCCACCAGCGCCCCGAAACTCACGCGTTACTCGCTGGTTTGCCTCTGGTGCCGCGCCGAACGCTGTTTTACAAAGGCAAAGCGCTGGAAGAAATGGACGTACCGGCTATTTTGAACCAACGCCCCGAGGTGGTAATTGTGGATGAATTGGCCCACACCAATATCGAAGGCAGTAAAAACGAAAAACGCTGGCAAGACGTGCTGGATATTCTCGATCGGGGCATTAATGTGATTTCGGCCGTGAATATTCAGCACCTCGAAAGCCTCAACGAAGACATAAAAAACATCACCGGAATTGAGGTAAAAGAACGGGTGCCCGACCGCATTTTGGCCCAGGCCGACGAGGTGGTAAACATTGACCTCACCGCCGATGAACTCATTACCCGACTGAAAGAAGGAAAAATTTATACCGCCGAAAAAATTGACACCGCGTTGCGGAATTTTTTCAAAAATGAACACATTTTGCAACTCCGCGAACTGGCCCTAAAAGAAGTGGCTGCGCAGGTGGAACGCAAAATTGAAACCGAAATCAGTTTGCCGCACAACGCCCGCGCCGAGCGTTTTTTGGCCTGCATCAGCAGCAACGAAAAAACGGCAAAAACGGTCATTCGCAAAACCGCCCGGCTCGCCAATTATTACAACAGCAAATGGTACGTGCTATACGTGCAAACCCCGCAGGAAAACCCCGACAAAATTGCGTTGGACAAACAGCGTTTTTTGATCAATAATTTGAAATTAGCGACCGAACTTGGGGCCGAAATCATTAAAATTAAAAGCAACAGCGTGGCAAAAACCATCATGGAACAAGCCGAAGCGCGCGCCATTACCAATATTTGCATTGGCAAACCGCACCTGAGTTTGTTTCGTATTATTCTTGCCACCAACGTTTTTAACGAATTGTTGCAAAAATTATCCACCAACGACATTGATCTGATTATTCTTTCCTGATGAATATAAAAACAAAACTCACCCTCGGCGTTGGCCTGCTTTTTTTGCTCATTATTGTGCAGGGGACCGTTGGCGTTGGCTATATCAACGCCCTAAAAGCCGATTCGGAGAATGTTCTCGCCGATAACTACAATACGTTGCTGTACACCGGCCACATGCTGAACGCGTTGGAAGAACCCGACCAGAACTCTACGGCTTTTTTTGAAAAAAACCTGGCCGATCAAGAGCAAAATATCACCGAAATTGGGGAAAAAGAAGCCACCCAGGAGGTGCGCACGTATTTTGAGCAGTTCAAATTACAGCCCACCGACAGCGCCATTGGTTCGGCCCTGCGCAAGGCCATTTTTAACGTCACCGACATCAATATGCAGGCCATTCAGCGCAAAAGTGAAATTTCCAAATCTACGTCCGAAA